>Ga0196977_1000049_pt1 | contig 86903 bp, 69 predicted proteins | sample S3v_1013CmetaG_FD_148634 | JGI IMG/M metagenome (GOLD analysis project Ga0196977, IMG submission 148634) | Soil microbial communities from Anza Borrego desert, Southern California, United States - S3+v_10-13C | ecosystem: Environmental > Terrestrial > Soil > Desert | place: USA: California...
AAAACAAAACCATCCACAGATTTCGCAGATTATCTGTGTAATCTGTGGATGGCTTGTAGGAATGAAATTAGTGTCCGCCGTCGGAGCCGTGCAGTTTCACTATCTTGTTGTAGACCCCGAACAGCAGCAGCGGCGCGACCCAGTCACCTACAAACAGACTCGCACTCTTCTTTCCCATAGCGCGTAGCAACGCGGAAGCACCGATCGAGCCTATCGCTGCCCAAAGAAAAGTGTCAGACGGAATCTTGGCCGTCTGTTGTTCGATCGTGCGCGCGATCGGACCTTCCTGGTGAGAGCCACGATCCATGCCCATTTGGCCCTGGCCGGAGCTGTGGCTTTCACCCATAGCGCCCGCATTGGTGCCCGTATTCGTCTGACCCATTGTTGTACTCATTTGTTTCCCTCCCCTGGTATGAACTGATGTACTTAAACTTCTGCACTGTCCAAAACGGACTCTGACAACCACGTGCGAACGTTCAGTAAATGTCGTTCCTCGTCTGCGAGTGCTGCTTCAAACTCAGTTTTCATTTCGTCGTAGCCGAGATTGTCGGCCAGCTTGATTAGCAACTCCCATCCGGCGTTGTCAGTTAGTTCTGCCGTCAACATAGCCTGAAGACAGTGAGCCATCGAACTTCTCGGATCGGTCAACACCTGCAAGATACCCATCGATGCCACGCCGGCGACGTCCGCACACGGACTCTGCACTGTCGGATCGCCACCCAATCCGGCGATCGTGTCGTTGAGCAGCAGGAAGTGTTCCAGTTCTTCGCGCCCGATCTCTTCGATCTCTTCGAGTGTCGGACCGGGAGCCGCTTCGCCGAGCATCTCGCATTTGTTGAGCAATGCTTCGTAGAGACGTGTTCCGGTCCGTTCAAACGCGAGTCGTTCGCTCAGTTTGTCCAACAACACGGCCATGCCGACTTCTTCTTCGTCGGCCTCGCCTTCTTCGGAGGCGGGCACTACCGGCATCGAGCCGAGCGGAAAACCTTCCGTGATGTACTCGCCGCGGGATTCGGCGATCTCTTCCGCACCACCTTCGGAACTCGGAGCCGCGCTCGTTGCTCCTTCAATCAACTCTTCGGCGAGCTCGGGCGATGTTTGAATGCCCGTGCGATTCCCAGTCATTTGTGCTGCTGTACCCCTTGTACTCATGCTGATGCTCCTTTAGCGAATACGCTCTTCTTTTCGACCAATTCTGTTCCGGGCGTCCAGTTGTAACCGGCCGCCACTATCTCCGATGGAGACCCTTCGGAGTTCATCTGTTCGCGGTAAGCTATTGAATTCGGTGCGCGATCGGGTTCCTCGTCCTTGTGAATGAACTCCGTTCCGGCTGCACGCAAATCGACTTCCGCGTTCAGCGTCTCGCGTACAAACTGGCGGTGACTCTCGAACTCGATCGGTTCCGGCAGTGTTTGCGGCAGCAGTTCAGCGGGATCGCGTTTTTCAAACTTCTTCATTAGATCCATGACCATGTGCAGGTGTCCGAGTTCGTAGTCGCAGAAGCGTTCCCAGATCTGTCTGATGCGCGGATTTGTTTCGTACTGCATGCAGCCGTAGTAGTTGTAAACCTCCATCGCTTCATGCAGCAGCCACTTCTCGAGCGGCGTTTCATTCGGATCGAGCAACGATTCGTATTGTGTCGTGTGTTGCTCTTCGATCGACGCGATCTCAGCGTAAAGCTGACGTGCGATCGGATCGGCAAACATCGGTCCGATGGTCATGTAGTAATCGTGTGTTTGATTCTCCGCAGCCGTGATCGTTACCGCGTGGATCTTCGTCAGCGGATCGGCGGTAGTAGCATCGTAGTGTTTGCGGAGATCGTCTTCGGGCGCACGGTGTTCGATCATCGTGGGACGCCCGGGCATGATGTCGGAATAATTCTGGATAATGTTGTTCGCGTCTGCGCCCATGACTCGATCCATGAGTGCGGAGAAGCGATACAGGTGATCGAAGTCTTCGAGTAGTCCGAAGCGATAGACTTGCGCGAGATACTCGTCTGGTTCGTGCTGCGCCACGCTCGCCGTAACCTCGATAGCCACTTGTTCGAAACCGATGGTGGTTTCGAGCGGCGATAGATCGGCCGGCAGCAGCCAGTTGACCATCGTTTGCTGGTGTTGCTCTGTGCGTCGCACCTGGGCGAGCGGGAGGCGCATGTCGCCGTTCATCATGCGCGCAGTGGCGTGCGAGAAGCGCAACGCTTCTGATTCGAGGCCGTTCATGAGGATTATGCGTACACGTGTGAACGCATCATCGTCGAGTTTGCTGGTCGGCGTCTGGACGAGTTCACGCCAGGTGAACTTTTGTTTGTCGAGCGGTATTCCCTTTTCTTTAAGTATGTCGAGAGTCATGTAGCTCCTTACCACGCGACGACACGAAAACCTCGACGCATCGCACGCGCTCAGTCTGGGTTGTTTGTGTGGGCGCGAAGGTAGGAGAAGCGAGAATAGAGTTCGGTACGATATCGTACGGCGCGATTAATTGTTGTTGTGTTGCGGAAGCTTTCGTGATGGTTCGTGAGCGGCGGTGGCGAGGCGGGCTGGTTGCAGATCGCAAATAGCCGCATGTTACACTCGGCCACGCACGTCACTGGTCGCTCAATTGTGCCCCTGTAGCTCAACGGTTAGAGCAGCAGACTCATAATCTGTTGGTTCGGGGTTCGAATCCCTGCGGGGGCACCGTACAATCGTGAGTGCGTTACCATTAACTACATAAAGGTCATCACTCAACCTGCCTGCCCAAGGCGCTTGCGCGATTAACCATTTCTTCGAGCGCGTTGACCGATTGCACGCCGCTTAAGGCGAAGCGGCGACTGGCAACGAAGGCTGGGACGGCGTGTACGCCTAGTTCGGCTGCTTCCTGTTCATCGGCGAGAACGTCCGACTCGAATTGTTCGCTTTCCAGCGCTGCGCGCAGGCTTGAGTCGGCGAGATTTAAATCGCGTGCGAGCTTCACGAGTACGTCGATGTCGGAGATGTCATTGCCACGTTCAAAGAACGCGCGAAAGAGGGCTTCGTTGTAGGCGGCGAACTGATTTTGCGTTTGCGCCCACTTTGCTGCCTGGTGTGCGCGGCGCGAGCGGGGCTGAATCCGCGGGAGGCGCAGCGTCATGCCTAAACGCGCCGCCAGCGGATAAACCGAATCCCGCCAAACACGCGTCAAGTACTCGCCTGCCGGATCGAGTGACGGCACAGGATGAGGGCGCAACTCGAACGCTTTCCAAATCACCTCGACGTCCGGTCGTATTCGCGTCAGTTCTTGCAGGCTTGGCTCCGCCAGCCAACAAAACGGTCAAAGGTAATCAGAAAACACTTCAATCCGAACCGGCATCAGCTTCATTCTCCAAAGTTACTTCTCGAACGCGCGCGACTCCCATGCCACTTTAGCACCTGGTTGAGAAAGGCACGATTGAGAATGGTAACTTCGCACGGCACTACGCTGTTCCAAAATCGCCCGAGAGCGGTCTGATGTAATAGACCTGCTGTGGAAGCCCGCTCGTAACAGGGCGAAAAAGTACTTGGCATTGCAAAGTAGGTGTGCTATTTATGTTGCCGTGAGCTTGACTGACCCGTTCACGGTAACGCTCGGAGCGCTGGTTGCGCTCGCCTGGTCCTACGGTTGTCTGAGTTTCGTTGCCCATCTGAAAAGGAAGGCGCGACTGCGGACCGGCTACACGCGCAAGTTGTTCCACGCATTGATATTCACAACCGCCGTGTTGGTTCAGAGTTTTGGTGGGTTCCGGGCCGTTTGCGTGTTTGGCCTGATGGTCTCGCTAGTTGTCGGATTGGCTGTGTTTCGTGGACCAGGCGACCGGTTGTACGAGGCGCTTGCCCGCAAGCACGATCGGCCTCATCGTACTTATTACGTCGTGATCCCTTACTTCGCCACCCTCATTGGCGGAATGACCAGCAATGTACTCTTTGGTCCGTTGGCGGTAGTAGGGTATCTGGTGGGCGGTTTGGGTGATGCTGCCGGTGAACCTGCCGGTTTAAGGTGGGGCAAACATCCTTATTCCATTTCTGCCGTTGGTTACCGAGTGGCCAAAACATTTGAGGGCTCGTTCGCCGTACTGGCTGCGTCGGTAGTGGCTCTGCTAATCGCCGTCGCGATCCGGCCAGAACTTTCGATCGATCTTCGATCTGTAATTGTGCTTCCCGTGATCGCTATCGTCTGCACGCTGGTCGAGGCGTTTTCACCGCGTGGTTGGGACAACGTGCCCATGCAGATTGTTCCAACTGTTCTGGCAGCGATTCTGTTGTCGACATAAAACAATGCATGAAATATTGAAATCCGCCGGCAAGCGATTCATCATGGTGTCCACGCTGCTGTTTTGGTGTGTCTGTCTGATCGCTGTGCGCATCGATCGAACAGGGTCGGGTTACTATCGGTTCCTCATCACTAATCTGTTTCTGGCCTGTGTGCCGCTTTTTCTGAGCACGATCCTACGCATCGCAAGTCATTGGCGTTTGCACTGGACCATCCAGTTGGTTCTTTTTAGTTTGTGGCTGCTGTTTTTGCCGAATGCGCCTTACATTCTGACGGACATCTTGCACTTAACACGCGCGTCTCACGCTCCCGCCTGGTACGATCTGGCGCTCTTGTTATCCTGTGCCGGGACAGGTCTGTTGGTCGGGTACTTGTCACTTATCGACGTGCAAGGGATCGTGGCTCGCGTTTTTGGCGACACTTCTAGTTGGATCTTTGCACTCGTGTCACTGGTGCTGAGTGGATTTGCGATCTACCTCGGCAGGTTCCTGCGATGGAACAGTTGGGACGTTTTGATCACGCCGACGCGAGTGTTTGAAATACTCGGCGGCTTGCTGAACCCGTGGGCACATGTCCGACCGCTGGCAGTCACGATAATCTTCGGTGTTATTCTGACGCTCGGATATATCAGTTTGCGAGTCTTACTGGTCCATCCGGAGCGCTCCTGAAACCTCGGTTTTTCTCCACCGGCGCTGCGGCCATTGGTCTCAAGCCCACTTTGCCTTAATCTTTCCCGTCATGAACAAAGCCATGACCCGGATCGCATTTGCGCTGATTATTGTTGGTACTTCTTACTTCGGACTCGAGGCGCAGGCGTGTACGTGTGCGGCTGAGCGTTCACCGTATTCAACGTTTCAAGAGTCCAGGGCCGTGTTTATTGGAAAGGCAATTAGTTCCAGGGATGTGCCGATAACGGAAACGTTTGGGGACAAGACTTACACCGTGTACGAACGAGTCTTTCGGTTCTCAATCAGCGAATTGCTAAAGGGGACAAAGGCCGAGAATGTAGAAATCAACGTGGGCCGCATCGATAGTTCTTGCTATCAGGGCTTCACCATCGGTACGAGCTATCTCGTTTATGCCTTTGGTGAGCCAGGCAAGGACCTCCGGGCATATGCGTGTTCCCGAACCACGTCACTTTTCAACGCAGCAGACGAGCTTCATTACATTCGCAATTTGTTAAAAGGAGTTCCGGAGCCAAGATTGTACGGATCCGTGATGAGACTTGATCAGGACACGGCCGGCGGAACGGCAAGCCCGCGAGTAACCCCGCTAGCAGGGATCAAGGTTTTGATCGAAGGCGAAGCCAAAAAGTTCGAAGCCGTGACAGACGAGAACGGCTTATTCAGCTTGTCGCGTGTTCCGAATGGCAAGTACAAAGCGCGCCCACTGTTGCCAAGGAACTACAGATCGTATTACGAGACTTCCAAAGAGTTTGTACTCGGTTCGGACGAGCAGCAGTTTTCTTTTCCGCCGATTCAACAAGGCCCAAGTGCTTATCTCGATTTTCGCGCGAGTTGGAACAACGATTTAGCGGGCCGGATTGTCGACTCGGAAGGGAATCCCATTATACGCGCGAAAGTTAGCGTTCTGCTTGCCGGCTCATCGTCTCCTTTGCTTATCCAACGCTATGAGTATGACCTTCACGATGAAGGAAGATTCGAGTTTGGCGGAATCAACCCTGGCCGGTACCTGCTATCGGTAGATATCCGAGCACCGTTCGCTGATAAGAATAGACTGACCAGGTTCTATTACCCGAACGCAAGTGCCTTGAATGAGGCACGGGAGATCCGGATCGGCGAAGATGAGACTCTTGACGACCGGGAGATCAGACTGCCGCCCGGATATGTCGTGCGCCAAATCGAAGGCGTTTTGATGTGGCCCAACGGCGTTCCTGTCTCAAGCGGGTTTGTTTTCCTTGCAGCTTTAGGAGATGCAGGGGTGAAGGGCGAGCGCTTTGATTCTAGCGGGACGGACGAGCTGGGAAGATTTTCGCTGCAGGCATTCGTCGGTGCCGAGTACTGGGTGCATAGTAAAAGTGGATCCACAGGCAGCGGAGAGCCGATCAAAATCAAAGTCGAGATGATCAATGAGCCACTGAAAATCGTGATTCCGTTTCCGAAGGCCGCGCCCGATCCCGATGCCGAACCAGCAGTTTGCCGATAGACCACCGTCCGGGTTCGGATAGACGAACTTGAGAATGTCGCGGTTACGCCACGCCTCACGTCAAGAAACTGTTTCAAAACCCGTTCAACTCTCACCGAATCTCCGCAACTTTTTCATTGATTCTTCTCATTTAAGTGGGAACATCCGCGCCCGTCTCAAAGGGCGCAACTCAGGCCCCAGATTTCTGAGCACCACTGTTGTCCGCGCCGAGACGGCCTCCCAATAATCATCCCAGTATTATGAACGAAGGAAAGGTTGCCGCATGCCTGCCAGTATTCTGACGATCGATGATGAAAATACGATCACGATCGCGCTTGATTTGCTTCTGCGCGACCACGGTTACGAAGTCAACAGCGCTCCTACCGCCGCGGAAGCTCAAGCACTGCTCGCTCGTCATTGGTACGATCTCGTGTTTCTCGATCTCCGTCTTCCCGACGCCGATGGAATCACGGTACTCGAATACATCAAACAGGTCGCGCCCGACACCGAAGTCGTGCTCATGACCGCGCACGGCTCGCTCGACGTGACGATCGAAGCCATCAAACGCGGCGCCTTTTATTACCTCGAAAAGCCGTTCGCGTTCGAACAAATCCTGTTGCTGACCGAACGTGCCTTGCAGTTTAAGGCCATAAAAGCAGAGAACGAGTCGCACAAAGCCAACCGCATTCAAGACCGCGACGATTTTGGAATCGTCGGCAACAATTCGAGATTGCGACAGGTGCGCACCATCATTCGCACCGCTGCTCCGTCCGACGCTTCGGTGCTGATCGAAGGCGAGTCGGGCACCGGCAAAGAGATGATCGCCAGCGCGCTGCACGCACAAAGCGACCGCGCCAAGCGGCCTTTCATTCGTATAAACTGCGCCGCGATTCCGAGTGAGTTAATCGAGTCGGAACTTTTTGGTTATCGCAAGGGATCGTTCACCGGCGCTCACTGCGATCGCCGCGGGCTTATTGAAGCAACGATGGGCGGCACGCTCCTGCTCGACGAAATCGCCGAGATGCCAGTTTATCTTCAGACGAAGTTATTGCGCGTGTTGCAGGAGAGAACAGTGCGGCGACTCGGCGACGAGCGCGAGATCCCGGTCAATTTTCGTCTCATCTCGTCAACGAACCGCGATACCGCCCAGATGATTCGCGAAGGAACACTGCGAACCGATCTCTATTTTCGACTCAGCACGGTACGCATCAAGGTCCCACCACTGCGTGAACGTCCGGACGATCTTGCTATACTGAGCGAAACATTTCTGTTGCGGCTCGCTCGCAAATACAAGAAACGCATGCGCGGAATTTCTCCGAGCACGTTTTCAGTTCTCAGTGATTACAACTGGCCCGGCAATGTGCGCGAATTGGAAAGCGTGATCGAACATGCGGTACTGTTTGCGCAGGGTGATTATTTAACGCCTGACAATCTTCCGGATCATTTGCACGCCGCACCCAAATCAAGCTTTCGCTGCGTGATACCACCGCACTTAACAAAAGAGGACATCGAACGCGAAGCGATCGCGCAAACACTCGAACGAACCGGCGGCAATATCAAACGCACCGCACAGATACTCAACTACAACCGGCCCACACTCTACCGCAAACTGCGGCGGTTTGGTCTACGCGAACCTGTCAGCACGTGAACCCAACGTGCAACATGGTGTGACACGGCACGCGATTTTTGTGAAACGTGGTGCAACACACCGATCATCGTTTCGCTAGCAAAATAGAAGGTACATAGTTTGCACTTGCAAGCTTCACCCGACTCCCTACAACAACATCCAGGAGCACACCAATGAGAGCAAGGGTGAAGTTTGCGAAGTTTGCGCAGTCGTGTAACACCATCGCGTTCACCGTGATGGCAGGAATTCTGGTCTTGTTTTTCGCGGAAGCCGTCGACGCGCAGACGGCTGAAGAAGAAGAGGTCATAGTCGCGCCGGCCTGCGCGCGAACGATCAAAGCCGATGTAGTCGCTTTCGATCAGCCGTTCTTTTACAACCGTCTCGGCGCCGTGAATCCGGCAGGGATGATCTATGCCTTGAGGCGCGACGTGAAAGCAAAAAGTTCCGCCGGACTTGTCCCCGGCAACATTCAACTAAAAGAATACAAACGCGCGCGCCCAATCGTCTTGCGCATGAACGTCGGAGATTGCCTCGAGATACTCTTTCAAAACCTTCTCGATCCTCAACGTGCCGACGACAATCAACCGGCCACCCGCACCGCCTCAGTCCACGTTGTCGGCTTGCAGCTGAAGAACAGCATTCTCGACGACGGCTCTAATGTAGGAACCAATCCCAGCAGTTTGGTAGCACCGGGCGATCGCATCATCTACACGCTCTACGCGCAAAAAGAAGGCAATCACCTGCTTTACAGCACGGCTGCGACGACCGGTGGCGAAGGTGACGGTGGTTCGTTGCCGATGGGTTTGTTTGGCTCAGTGAACGTCGAGGCGAAAGGCGCCGAGTGGTATCGCAGTCAGGTTACCGAACAAGACCTGGCCCTCGCCACGAAGAAAAACGCGGACGGCACACCGATGAAGACGCCCGGCGGACAGCCCGTCATCAACTACGATGCGGTCTATCCCGTAAACAGCACGCGACCCGCCGGCACACCGATCCTGAAGATACTCGATGCCAACAACAACATCGTGCACTCAGACATCAACGCCATCATCACCGGGCCGAATCGCGGACCGTTTCCGGCCGGCACCTATCGTCCCAATCCAGTCGAGCCGGATCGCAATCAGCCGTTCCGCGAATTCACAGTCGTCTATCACGACGAGATCAAAGCCGTGCAGGCGTTTCCGCAGTTTGAAGACACGATCAATGATCAGCCAAATCCGCTTGCGTTTACACTTCACAGTGTTCGCGACGCATTCGCCATCAACTACGGCACTGGCGGCATTGGGGCAGAAATCCTCGCAAACCGCTTTGGCGTCGGCCCGATGGCGAAGTGCACTGAATGTTTGTTTGAAGAATTCTTCCTTTCAGCGTGGACCGTCGGCGATCCGGCGCAGATTGTTGACATACCGGCGAACACGAGAAACAGCACCGGCGAATTGATCCCCGGATTTAAGGCGACGAAAGTTTTCTATCCGGACGATCCTTCAAACGTTCATCACGCGTACATGAACGACAACGTAAAGTTTCGCGTAGTGCATGCCGGACCGAAGGAACATCACATCCACCACTTGCACGCGCACCAGTGGCTCCACACGCCTGAAAGCGATACTTCAACGATGCTCGACAGCCAGGCGCTGGGACCAAGCTATTCGTTCACCACCGAGATCGCACACGGCGGCGCCGGCAACCGCGGCAAAACACCGGGCGATTCAATTTTCCACTGCCACTTCTATCCACACTTCGCGCAAGGCATGTGGGAACTATTTCGCGTGCACGACGTGTTCGAGGCGGGCACGAAGCTCGATGCTAACGGCCGGCCGACGTCGACATCTCGACGATTACCTGATGCGGAGATTGCCGCGGGTACGCCAATCCCCGCACTGGTTCCGATTCCCACGATCGCGATGGCTGTTATGCCAACGCCGAATTTTCAGGGTTTTCCGTTTTACATCGCTGCTCAAGCCGGACATCGTCCGCCAACAGCTCCACTCGACGTAGTGGATAACGGTGGTCTGTCGCGTCACATCATCGTCGGCGGCGTTGCCGTGCACCACAAGGAACGTCTTGCGGCGTTCAGCCTCGCGAAAGCGCGTCTCGATTTCGATAAAGCGCTGGAACGGGCGCAGGCTGTATTTATTCCTGAGGCCGGAACTGCCACCGAAATCGCGGCGATGAATTTTCATGCTGTGCGAGAACACCCGAGTTTCACCCCCGAGGGCGCTCCGGCTTCGTTCATTACTAATGGCCGTCCGGCAGTTGGTGGTGCGCCTTTCGCCGATCCGTGCGTGAACGATGTTGGTCAACCTGCGGGTGTGCCGCGACTTTACAAGAGCGCCAATATCCAACTCGACATAAAGTTCAACAAAGCAGCCTGGCACTTCAAACAGTCGCGCATCTCAACTTTGTGGAATGACGTCAAACCTACACTTGAAGGCAGTCGCCCGCCGGAACCGCTTTTCTTCCGCGCGAACACGAATGACTGCGTTACTTTCCAATTCACGAATTTAGTGCCGCGAGTCTACGTGCAGGACGACTTTCAAGTGCGCACTCCGACCGACACGATGGGCCAGCACATTCACCTCGTGAAATTTGACGTGCTCGCCTCCGACGGAGCAGCCAACGGATTCAACTATGAAGACGGGACATTCAGTCCGGAAGAAGTGGTCGAACGCATTCGCGCGATTCGCAAGTTCAACGGGTGTCTCGGTCTCGATTCGGGCGACGCACGTGACGGCTCGACCACTTGTCCAAAAGCCAAACCACATCCTTTCTTCGGCACGCTCGGCGCGCAAACTACTCTCTCGCGCTGGTTTGCTGATGACGTGCTGAACAATGCGGGAGTGGATCGCACACTGCGCACTGCTTTCACGCACGATCACTTTGGCCCATCGACTCACCAGCAAACAGGTCTTTACGCAGGTCTCGTGATGGAGCCAAAAGGCTCGAAGTGGCGCCATCCGGAAACGGGCGTTTTCTTCGGTGGCGCAGGAGTGCCGCCACGTTTCGATGGCGGACCGACGAGCTGGCGCGCCGACATCATCACGGCGGATATTGGACGGAGCTATCGCGAATTTCTTCTGGAGTTCGCTGACTTCCAACTCGCACACACCGCGGAGAACAAACCGATCAATCCACCGGCGAAGAATGAAGTGGGACTACCGTTCCTGTTGGAACCGGCGCAGATCTGTCCGGGTAGTGGTTTCCCGCCGCCATGTCCGGAAGCGATCGCGGCTGCGGACCCAGGCACGATGACCGTGAACTACCGGAACGAACCCGTCGCGATGCGTGTGCGTGATCCGGGAACAAACAAACAGGCCGGCGGTCTCGCCGGCGATCTATCGCACGTCTATCGCTCAAATGTTCTGCGCGCGGACTCACGCTTCAACGCGCAGCCAAGCTTCTATCCGCCGTTGACCTCGGACGTGCAACCCGGCGATCCGTTCACGCCGCTGCTCAGAGCTTACGAAGACGATCCAGTTCAGATTCGCATCCTGGTTGGCGCGCACGAAGAAGGTCACAACTTCGGCGTCAATGGCATCAAGTGGAGATTTGAACCCGACGAACTTAACTCCGGTTTTCGCAACAACCAGATGATGGGCATCTCGGAACACTTCGAATTCGTCGTGCCGAAACTGCCGCGCAAATTCGACGGCAAGACGGCCGACTATCTCTACCAACCCGGCAAAGGTGTTGACGATCAGTGGAACGGTCTCTGGGGCTTGATGCGAGTTTACGCGACCAAGAAAGTCGACTTGCTCGAACTTCCAAACAATCCGAAGAACAACACACTCGATTGGACTAACCAGGGAGACTTCAGCGGTGTCTGTCCGAAGGTTGCTCCGGTACGAGCGTACAAGGTGACAGCAACCACAGCGCGGCAGGCACTGCCCGGCGGCACGCTGGTTTACAACCCGCGTGAAAACAACGGCGGCAAGCTGCACGATCCAACCGCGATCATGTACTTCCGTTCGACAGACCTCGATCCGTTTACAGGTAAGGTTAAAGCTGGCGTCCAGATCGAGCCCTTGATCCTGCGCGCGAGTGCGGGCGAGTGCATCGTGGTAGCACTCACGAACAAACTGCCCGCAGGCCCACAGTTCGATCTGGACGGCTTCAACACGCTGCCGATGATTGTCGAAAGGTTCAACGCCAATCAGATCAGGCCATCGTCTGACGTTGGATTGCATCCACAGTTGGTTTACGCGGATGTCACTCGCAGCGACGGGATGAACGTTGGCTTCAATCCCGTACAGACAGTTTCGCCGGGACAGACGATCGAATATCAGTGGTACGCAGGCGACGTCGTGACTGGGCCAAACAACACGGGCGTGCCGACGCCCATCGAGTTTGGCGCGACGAATCTTTCGCCGGCCGATCCGATCAAGCACACAAACAAAGGCGCCATCGGCGCGCTCATCATCGAGCCGAAGGGATCGTTCTGGAACGACTCGAGCGGTCCACGTGCACAGGTCAACATCAACCTGCCTAACGGCGGCTTCTTCCGCGAGTTTGTGACGATGTTCCAGAACGACATCAATATGCGTTTCAACGGATTCAATGGCGAAGTGACTTCCGAATTCGGCATCGCCGTACCGAATCTCGCCGAGGCGGAAGATCCGGAGGACTCAGGTCAAAAGGCCGTCAACTATCGCACCGAGCCACTTTGGAAACGCATGGGCTTTGCACCCGACACGCCGCTCGAGAAGACTCGCGAATTTGACTTCACCAACGTGTTATCAAATTCGCAGGTCGGTGGTGACCCGGTAACACCGGTGTTCCACGCTCTCGCCGGATCTCAGGTGCGCGTTCGTATGCTGCATCCGGGCGGCCACCCGCGTAATGACAACTACATGCTGCACGGCCACATTTGGGAGCGGGAGCCTTATATCAGTGCTTCGCAGGCTATCGGCAGTAATCCGTTGTCGGATTGGGTCGGCTCGCAAGCTGGTGTTGGACCAGGCACGCATTTCGATTTCCTGCCGAAGAACGGTGCTGGTGGACTGTTCCGCGTGCAGGGAGACTATCTCTATCGCACGTTCATGTCGTTCCACTTTGACGGAGGCATCTGGGGTCTCGTTCGCGTTTCCAGCTTGACGGCTCCGCCGCCTACTGGCGGCTGTGGACCGTGTCCGCCAGGAGTTGAGTGCATGGATGTTTGTGCCCCGGAGACGTCAGCTACGACGCCGGACTCTACTTCGCCTAAGCCCGATCAAAAGTAGGAACAACCGATGCGACTAACAATCGTGCTTGCTTGCGCCCTCGCCGTGGTTTTTACAACCGCGAGGGCGCAGGACAAAACCCAGAAAGTCGTTCAAAACGGCGTCGAGATCGAATTCACGGTCGAACCCGCGGCGAAAGGCGGCACGACCGGATTGATGGCCGGCGAAGACGCGGTCTTTCGTTTCAAACTTCGCGACGCCACTACGAAGACGCCGCTCGCGACCGCGAGACCGGCAGCGTGGGTGGCCCAACGCGAACGGCCTGGACCACCAGGTCCGGATCAATGTCGCGCGAAAGTCGAATCGTTTCTGCAAGGAAGCCTGCGTTCGCGTCCCGATGTCGATCTGAATGCGTTCTATATTCTCGCGTTGAATGCAGACGCGAGTGTTTCGGTAATAGATCCGCTAATCGGTTTTGGCGGCAGCAAGTTGCTCGGGCTCGCGTTGTTGAAAAGTCCCGGCGAAGATTGGGTGCTGACCGGCGATCGAACGAAACTGTTCGTCAGTATGCCGCGCGCCAATCAGGTTGCTGTTGTCGATACGACAACGTGGAAAGTTGTGGCGGACATTGCAACGGGTGCCGGCCCGATGCGGCTTGCGTTGCAGCCCGATGAGAAGTATTTGTGGGTTGGTGATGACAGTGGCGTTACCGTGATCGATACGTCGACGCTCAAAGTGGCAAAGCAAATCGCGATCAACGCCGGACAGCACGACTTAGTCTTTGGAACCAAGAACCGGTTTGCGTTCGTGGCTAACCGTAGCGACGGCACGCTTTCAATCATCGACGTCGCAAAACTAAAAAAAGTTAACGACATCAAAACCGGTGCGCGCATTTCGTCGTTAGCCTTCTCGCCGTTGAGCAAGGCCGTCTACTTAACAAACGAAGTTGACGGCACGATCACGGCCGTCGACGTCGCCACTCACAAAATCCTGACAACCATCAACACTAAACCCGGCATTAGGACGGTTCGCTTTGCTTCCGGCGGTCGCTGGGGATTTGTCGCAAACACCGCCGAGTCAAAGGTCTACATTCTCGACGCGTCCACGAATCGGGTGCTGCACGAACAAGCCGTTGGCGACGCGCCGGACCAGTTTGCCTTCACTGACAGCTTTGCTTACGTGCGATCGCTCGGTTCGGACCAGGCGTCCGCAATCCGGCTGATCAATCTGGAAAAAGAAGTCGATGTGGTGAAGTTTCCCGGCGGGCAGTTAACGCCGGGATCTGCGAAAGGGTTCGCGTCGAGTGCTGATGCTTTTGTTCCCGCGCCGGAACCGGGCGCGATGCTGTTTGCGAATCCCGCGGACAAGATGATCTATTACTACAGCGAAGGCATGGCCGCGCCGATGGGCAACTTTCAAAACTACCGGCGTGTGCCACGCGCGGTGAAGATTGTCGATCGCAGCCTGCGCGAAGAATCAGCCGGTGTTTACACAACCACAGCTCGTCTGCCGAAGCACGGCACTTACAACGTGTCGCTACTGCTCGACTCGCCGCGCGTGGTCCATTGTTTCGAAGCGACTGCCAAGCTGAATCCGGCAATACCTGAAGAAACCGAAACCACTCTTCGCCTCGAGTACCTGAACCGTGAAGCGCCTTTGGTTCCCGGCGAGGATTACAAAGTTCGTTTCAAACTTACGGATACGGCAAGGAAGAACCGAGCGGGCGTAGTGAAAGACGTCGGCGTTCTGGTCTTTCTTTCTCCGGGTACCTGGCAGCAACGTCAGCTCGCCAGACACGTCGGCGACGGTGTCTATGAAGTGACAGTAAACGTGCCTGAAGGTGGAGTTTATCTCGTCTTCGTGGAGAGTCCTTCACTGCGGGTCCAGTACCGTCAGCTACCGCACTTGACCCTTCTCGCAAAGCCTTCCGGTGAGCCACAAAGAAGCACAAAAAGCACAGGAAAATTTCTGAGCTCTATGTGCTTCTTGGCCTTTTTGTGGCGGTTTTCCGACACAAAACCTCCACATTTTGCGCGTTGAAACGTTGTTTATCGTCTGCTAGACTTCCTTCTCCCCGACGAACGCCCCGAGCCTCAGCACGGTTTTCACGGAGTACCAGGAATGAAGCGCTTTTTAGTCCCGATGCTGTGGAGTGGTTTCGCCGCGCTCCTTTTTTTTACGCTGTTTTCTTCTGAAAGAAGGAGCCATGCGCAGACCTTGATTGGTGTTCAATCGGACGGCCACATTATTCTTAACGTTCCGCCGGACCGGAAGATCTCCAAAGACATTCTCCAAAAGGTTAGCGCCGGCAACGGCGCGGATCTCATCCGCGTAATCATCCAACCGGCCGGCGAGCCTGAGCTATCGCTCGACACGACACTCGAAATCGCGGGCACCAACATTCGCAAGCTGACGAGTTTTCGCTCGCGCATCATTACGTTACCCGCGCAAGCGGCAGTCGATCTCGCATCGCGTTCGGACGTGACTTACGTGTCATTGAACCGCGACGTGCAGCCGATGGGCCATCTCTCGTCGACCACGGGCGCGGACCAGGTAAGAGCCACTTCTAACCCGGCGAGCACTAAACTCGATGGGACTGGTGTCGGAATCGCCATTGTCGATTCGGGAATAGACCTCACCCATCGTTCGTTTCTAGATCGTTCAGACGCCGTCCGGGTGGTCTATAACGAAGATTTCACCGGCGAAGGGCGCACCGACGATCCTTACGGACACGGAACGCACGTCGCCGCGCTCGCAGCCGGCAACGGCCGTATCTCAAATGCGCAATACGTCGGCATCGCGCCAAACGCGAACCTGATCAACCTGCGCGTCCTGAATTCACAAGGTCTCGGCACCTCCGGAACAGTGCTGCGTGCCCTCGACTGGGTCGCCACTAATCGCGTCGCTTACAACATCCGCGTCGTGAACATGAGTCTCGGTATGCCGGCCGTCGATTCCTATCGCAACGATCCGATCTGTCGCGCTGTGCGGCGCTTGGTCGATGCGGGCGTGGTCGTCTTTGCGGCTGCGGGAAACAACGGCAAAGACAGCGACGGCAACAAGATATACGGTCACATTCATTCGCCCGGCAACGAACCCTCGGCAATAACTGTTGGCGCCACGAACACGTTTGGCACCGACGCGCGCGATGACGATGCCGTTGCTTCGTTCAGCTCGCGTGGTCCAACGCGAAGTTTCGATACTGACGATGACGGGGTCAATCACTACGACAACCTCATCAAGCCGGACATCGTTGCGCCCGGTAACAAGTTGATCGAAGCCGAAGCTATAAACAATTATCTGGTGACGCAAACACCCTCACTCGACGCTGGTGTCAGCGGCTCCGCTCAGCGCAAGATGATGTACTTGAGCGGCACTTCGATGGCGACTCCGGTCGCGGCCGGCGCGGCAGCATTGATGCTTCAGGCCAACCCGAATCTCACGCCGAATCTGGTGAAGGCTTTGTTGATGTACAGCGCACAGCCTTTGGCTGGTTACAACATGCTGGAGCAAGGCGCTGGACAACTGAACGTCGCGGGTGCGGTACAGCTCGCGCAGCTGGTTCGCAGTGATCTTGATTCGGCGACTGTCGGTGCGCCGCTATTAACAGTTTCAACTCCACCGGCCTCAGAAAGTACGGTAGCGAACAAAACTTTTTCGTGGTCGCGTGGCATAGTGCTCAATCACACCTACGCCACCGGTGAGGATCTGATCACGCGCTACCAACTTGTCTACGCGCCCGGCAGCCTGCTTGGCAGCGGTGTAATCACGGGCGACGGCGTGTTGCTGCTCGATCCGTCATTCTTTTCCAATGGCGTGATCACGGGCGATTACATTCTGACGAGTAACGGCGTCATCACGGGCGACGGCGCTTCCTTCCTGGCCGTCAGCCTGCTGTTTCAAAATCTCTTGTCGAATGGTGCTTACGTCAGCGATGGCGTGATCACTGGCGATGGAGTGATTACGGGCGACGGTGTAATCACTGGCGATCTCGTAACAAATGCGCAGTCAGCCATGCTAAAAGGCGACAACGGTTCGACGATGGCGGCGCCATCGGACGACGGGTCTGACTTCGTGGATTACTGATATAGGTTATAGTCTCATTTCGGGAGCGCGTTTGACTTGTCCCACGCGCTCCAAGAATGCTCTTCCACGCCGACCAATCTCTCGAGGTCACACAATGCAATGAGCGCGGCACGAGTTGATGTTCATCGAGATAACTTTGGCCATGTGTACATGTGGTCGCTGGTGACTGCTGGAGCAGTCATCGTCCTGGCTTCACTGTATGCACTACCAATCCGGACCCTGGATGCAGGCTTCATCTTTCTCTGCTTGAGTGTGATGGCGAGTTCGCTCGTCGCAATCAAGATACCCAAGGTGAGCGGCCGCATCACGGTGGCAGATACATTTGTCTTTCTGACGATGTTGCTCTATGGCGGGGCCGCGGCGATTCTCGTTTCTGCGCTTGAGGGAGTAGCGGCTACGCTGATCATTAGCAAACGCCCGCGCACGATCCTGTTCAACTCCGCGATTCTGGCTACTTCAACGGCCTTCACTGTTCTTCTTTTGCACCTGATTGTTGGTTCACCACGAGATGTCGTCGAGCAGGGGTTCTCGCGTCAGTTCTTTTCCGCCGTTTGCCTTATGGCGCTGGCTCAATACACCGCCAACACCGTTTTGATCGCCATCGAAAAGGCTTCAAAGATCCAGGAAACTATTTGGCATACGTGGCGCACGTATTATCTTTGGACGTCCATCACTTACCTTGCAGGCGCGTCGGCAGCCGGGATCATTGCGATTCTGATTGGCAAACACGGGTTTTATGCCATCGTCGGCACGGTGCCGATCATCCTCATCATCTGTTTCACGTATCAAACGTATCTCAAAAACATCGAAAACTCCGTCGCACAGACGGAAGCTGCGCGTCTGCACGTGCACGAGCTTTCGCGTTACATCAGCGAGTTGCAACATTCGGAAGAGGCTCGCGAACAACTATTGGTGCGTGCCGAACGCGCACGCGCCGAAGCAGAAGCTGCGAATCGAATCAAGGATGAGTTTCTGGCGACGCTTTCACATGAATTGCGGACGCCGCTGACTTCCTTGCTCGGTTGGTCCAGCGTTTTGCGCGAGGCTCGACGCGACGAAAAGATACTGACGCAGGGACTCGACGCGATCGATCGCAACGCACGCATTCAAGCCCAACTCATCGACGATCTGCTCGACGTGTCGCGCATCGTCTCCGGCAAACTGAATCTCGATGTGATGCCCCTCGACGTCGGTTCCGTCACCCGCGCGGCAATCGCCGTTGTACACCCCGCGGCTGATGCCAAGGGGATCACGTTAGACTACTGGGCGCAACCGGGGCTAGGCGCGATCTCGGCCGACTCCGCGCGTCTTCAGCAAATCATCTGGAACTTGTTGTCAAACGCCGTGAAGTTCACGCCGCAAGGCGGCCGGATCAACGTGCGAGTCTTGCGGGATGGACCAAACGCAAAAGTTACGGTAAGCGACACGGGGCAGGGCATCGATCCGGAGTTTCTGCCACGCGTGTTCGATCGTTTCCGCCAGGCAGACAGTTCGACCACGCGAAGCTTTGGCGGCCTTGGTTTAGGACTCGCGATCGTTCGTCATCTAGTTGAACTTCACGGGGGTACCGTTTGCGCTGAAAGTGACGGCGTTGGCAAAGGCGCGAGTTTCTCCGCCTCGTTTCCCTTGCTTACCGATCGCTCTCAGCCGATCACTGTGACGCACAGTGGCGAGTTTCATGCTGGTCACTTTCACTCTCTCGACGGTTTGCGTGTGCTGCTGGTTGACGACGAACATGAAACGCGCGAGATCATTAGCACGGTCGTCGAGCGTACCGGTGCGGAAGTCAAAACGTGCCAGTCGGCACGCGAGGCGCTCAGCACTTTGGTTGAATGGCGCCCGCACGTCATTCTGAGCGACATCGCAATGCCCGATGAAGACGGATACAGTTTCATCGGCCGTGTCAGATCGCTTGCGGACAACGACGGTGGCAACACACCCGCCGCAGCCCTGACGGCCTACGCCCGCGAAGAAGATCGCAAACAAGCCCTCGCAGCGGGTTATCAGATGCACATCGCCAAACCAATCGCCGCCGGTAAACTCGTCAACATGATCGCCAAACTTGCCGGCCGCGAAAACTAAACTCCACCAATTGGCGTGATTTGTGGTAAGAAATACGCCATGAAGACCACACCTGTAGGAATCGGAATTGTCGGGGCGGGGTTTGCGCGGACCACGCAGATTCCGGGGTTTAGTGATTGCATGGGCGCGAAGGTGGTCGCAATTGCGAGCCGCCATCGCGAGCGCGCGGCCGAAGTCGCGAAAGAGTTTGGCATCGAACACGTCGCCGACGATTGGCAGGAGTTGGTTCAACGCAACGACGTCGATCTGGTCAGCATCGTCACTCCACCTTCCACGCACATGGAGATCGCGCTCGCAGCGCTCGAGCAGCGCAAAGCCGTGCTGTGTGAAAAGCCGATGGCTTTGAATGCTGATGAAGCCGCGCGCATGGTGGAAAAGGCGCGCTCCGCAAACGTGCTTGCGTTGATCGATCACGAGTTGCGGTTTCTGAACAGTCGCCGCACGATGCGGGGGATGTTGCAAACCGGGGCGATCGGCGCCGTTCGTCACTGCAATTACGTTTTTCGTTCGGACTATCGCGGCCTCACGGATCGTGGTTGGGACTGGTGGTCCGACGCGGCGATGGGCGGGGGCACACTGGGCGCGATCGGTTCGCACGTGATCGATTCTTTCCGCTGGATGTTGAGTACGGAAGTTAGTCGCGCTTTCGGCATGCTCACTACCCACATTAAAGAACGTCCCGATAAAGGTTCGGCCGGCATGCGCGCCGTCACTACTGACGACGAAGCGAAATTGTTGTTTCATTTCGCGGATGGACCACACACTAAAGATGCTACCGGTGCGGCTGCGCTTTCGGTTGTCGAATCCGGGAAGTATGAGAATCGACTCGAGATCTACGGCACGAAGGGCGCGTTGATGGTTGAGGAGACCGGTGAGTTGTGGCTGTCGCCGGCAGGTTCAGGCACGTGGCGGCCGGTGCAAGTCGATCAGGATCACATGGCGCAGGGCATGCGCGAGAGCAGTTGGTCGCGCGGATTCACGGCGTTCGCGTGTCGCATCGTCGAAGCGATGCGCAGCGGGAAGAAGATGGTCGAGGACGCGGCGAGTTTTCAGGATGGCTATCGCGTGCAAGTGGCCCTCGATGCAGTGCGTGAGTCAAACGAGCGTGGTTGTTGGGTGGACGTCAGTGGGTGATCCGATCCGCGGGCGTGATCCGATCCGCATTGGCGTCGACACGGGCGGCACTTTTACCGATTTCGTCTACGAGCAAAACGGCCAGATTCAACTATTCAAACTGCCTTCAACTCCGAGCGATCCTTCACTCGCGATCATGCAAGGACTCGAAAAGATCTGTTCTCAAATCCGTGTAGATCTGGCCTGGGCAGAGGTCGTCCACGGAACAACTGTCGGCACGAACGCCTTGCTTCAGCGTCGCGGCGCGCGCACTGCACTCATCACAACAAAAGGTTTCGAAGACGTACTCGTGATCGGGCGACAGGCGCGGCCCGAGCTTTACAACCTCAATGCGGTAAAGCTCCCACCCCTGGTTCCAGACGAGCTTCGGTTTGGAGTTGCTGAACGAGTTGTTGCTTCCGGAGAGATATTACAGGCGCTCGATGAGAACGAAGTGAAGAAGCTCGTCGACAAACTGAAGCGTGCGAATGTGGAGTCCGTGGCTGTTTGTTTTCTCTTTTCTTTTCTGCACCCGCAACACGAAGAACAAGTAGCGAAGGGGATTGAAGCGCTTGGGGTGCCGGTTTCAATTTCCAGCCGGATACTGCCCGAGTATCGGGAGTACGAACGCACTTCGACGGTTGTGATCAACGCATATTTGCAGCCTTTGATGGGACAGTATTTGAAACATTTGAGTAGCGGGTTTGGTTTGCGTGTGATGCAGTCGTCAGGCGGAAGCATCTCGGCTGACATGGCGGCGGTTGAGCCGGTGCGTACGATTCTTTCGGGTCCATCGGGCGGCGTAGTTGGCGCGCTCCGCGCGGCCAAATCCGCCGGATTGCAAAACATCATCACCTTCGACATGGGCGGCACTTCCACCGACGTCGCGTTGTGTGATGGCGGCGCGATCCGCACCACGAACGAAGCAACAGTGGCCGGACTGCCTGTGGCGGTTTCGGTGATGGACATTCACACAGTCGGCGCGGGCGGCGGCTCGATCGCGCGTGTTGATGAAGGCGGTTCGTTGCGTGTTGGACCAGAATCCGCAGGTGCAGATCCAGGCCCGGCGTGTTACGGCCGATCCATGTTGCCGACTGTGACCGACGCGCACGTTGTGTTGGGCCACTTCGGCGGCGGCGGTCTCTTGGGTGGTGAATTCAAGCTCGACGCGAACCGCGCACGCGAAGCGATGCAGCAGTTGGCAAACGATTTGAGCCGTGTGTCGCGACGGCGTTGCAGCGTCGTGGCTGCGGCCGAAGGCATGCTTTCGGTGGCGAACACCAACATGGAACGCGCGCTGCGGCATATTTCAGTCGAACGCGGTCACGATCCGCGGCAGTTTGCGTTGCTGCCGTTTGGCGGTGCCGGTGGTTTGCACGCCGTTGAGCTCGCGCGCGCGTTGCGCATTCCGATGGTGATCGCGCCGCCGGCTCCCGGTGCGCTGTCGGCCGTGGGCGTGATGGTCGCGGACGTAATCAAGGACCAGAGCCGCACGGTCATGTTCGCGAACGATCGGAAGCAGATTGCACGTCTCGCAAAAGTGTTTGGCGAAATGGAACGCGAAGCCGCGGCGCTGTTGCGCGGGGAAGGTTTCCCGCGCGCGAAACAACGTCACGAACGCTCGCTCGCGATGCGCTACCGCGGACAATCGTTTGAACTTGAAGTAAAAAACACGACCGGCGAGATTGCCGCGAGCTTTCATCGTGCGCACCGCGGACGTTACGGCTACGCGCAGGAGAACAGCGAGGTTGAGATTGTAAGCGCACGGCTCAGGTCCTTTGGAATCGTTCCAAGACTGCCCGTGCGCAAAATCAATCTGTCTCGCGGCGTCGCAAAACCGCACGATAGTGCCACGGCTTACTTTTCGGGTCGAAAGCTAAACGTCGGTGTCTACCGGCGAGAACTGTTGCGTGGCGGCGTGAAATTGAAGACGCCGTGCATCGTGACGGAATACTCAGCGACCACGCTGATCCCCGCGGACGCAAGTGCACGCGTCGATCAGTTCGGAAACATCTTGATCGAACTATGAAAAACATTCGTTTCGATCCGACAACGCTCGAGATCTATCGCGCACTCTTCACTTCCGTGGCTGAGGAGATGGGCGTTGCGTTGAGACGAACCGCGTTTTCGCCAAACATCAAGGAACGCCGCGATTATTCGTGCGCTGTTTTCGAGGCGAATGGGCGTGTCATCGCGCAGGGCGATCACATGCCGGTCCATCTCGGTTCGATGCCGATGGCCGTGGCGGCTGCGTTGAAAGAGATCAAGTTCGCGCCGGGCGATGTTGTCGCACTAAACGATCCGTTTGCCGGCGGCACGCACCTGCCGGACGTCACACTCGTGATGCCGGTCGTCAAAGGCGCACGCATCCTGTTTTACGTGGCGAATCGCGCGCATCACGCGGACATCGGCGGCGCAACGCCCGGATCGATGGGTTTGGCCACGGACATCTATGGCGAGGGCATACGCATTCCGCCGATCCGGCTCGTCAGAAACGGCGTGTTGGACCACGACACGATGCGTCTGCTGCTTGCAAACGTGCGCGGCAACGTCGAACGGCGCGGCGATTTCGATGCGCAGATCGGATCACTGAAAACCGGCGCCGCGCGTCTACTCGAAATCATCGACCGCCGGGGCGAAAAAGAAGCAGCCGTCTACGCGGCGCAATTAATCGACTACTCGGCGCGCCTGATGCGCCACACGATCCGTTCGATTCCCGACGGCACTTACGAAGCAGAGGACGCGCTGGACGACGACGGCATCGACGATCGACCGGTGCGCATAAAAGTCTGCGTGGTGATTCGTGACGAACGCGCAATCATTGATTTCACCGGCAGCGCACCGCAAGTGTCGGGCGCGATTAACGCCGTCGAAGCCATCACGGTTTCGGCCGTCTCGTATGTGTTTCGTTGTCTGGTCGGCGGTGAAGTGCCGGCGAGCGCTGGATTGATGCAGCCGATCGAAGTTATTGCGCCTGCGGGAACGGTCGTGAATGCAAATTTGCCCGCGTCTGTTGCTGGCGGAAACGTTGAGACGTCGCAACGCATCGTCGACGTGCTGTTCAAGGCGTTGGCCCAGGCGTTGCCGGATCGAATACCGGCGGCGAGTCAGGGCACGATGAACAATCTAACGATCGGTGGCATCGACACGCGCAGCGGTCAGGAGTTTTCGTACTACGAAACCGTAGCCGGCGGCATGGGCGCACGACCGTCACTCGATGGCATGAGCGGCGTACACACGCACATGACAAACAGTCTGAACACGCCCGCGGAGGCGCTCGAGTATGCGTATCCGTTGCGGGTTTGTGAGTACCGGCTGCGGCGTGGTTCGGGTGGTGAAGGTAAACAGCGCGGCGGCGACGGTGTCATACGGGAAATCGAGACGTTGGTTCCCGCGCGCATGTCGTTGCTCGCGGATCGACGTAAGCGTGGTCCATTTGGATTGCAGGGTGGTACGGATGGTGAGGTTGGTAAGAACAGCATCAATGGCGGTGAGATTGCTGCTAAAAGTTCGCACCAACTAAACGCTGGAGCCCGCATTAGGATTGAGACGCCCGGTGGCGGCGGCTGGGGCCGGGGATTTAAAGCGGATCAAAAAGCGGATTAAGTTGTGAGGCGGCGATAGATGCCCGGCAAACGTTCCGGTAAAGACAACACGTCGTCGATGATCGTGTAGCCCACTTCACCGTACAAATCCTTCAGCTCGGCCTCGGATTCGCGATCGATCGTGATGCAAAACGGTGTGATGCCTTCGTTCTTTGCGTGGCGCAACGCCTCGCGCGTGTCCTCGCGTGCGTAACGCGCATCGCCATAATCGTGATCGTAAGGACGACCGTCGGATAATACGATCAGCAAACGCGTGCGCGCATCCTGCTTTGCAAGTTTCGCGGTAGCGTGACGAATCGCGGCGCCTAGACGAGTGTTGTTTTGGTAGTTGATGCCGCCGATGCGTTGCTTCACTTCGTCGTTGTACTTCTCGTTGAAGTCCTTCACGACATAAAACTTCACGTTTCGCCGGCCTTCTGACGTAAACCCATTAATCGAATAAACGTCGCCGACAGCTTCGAGGGCTTCGCTCATCAACACGAGTCCTTCTTTTTCGATCTCGATGATGCGGCGGCCCGGCCGTGTGTAAGGTTGCAGCGGATGTCGGCCAATCGTACGTGCGGTTGACGACGACTGGTCCAACAAGAACGAAACCGCCACGTCTCGCCGGCGTCGCAGTCGTTTAGTGTAGATCCTCTCGGATTGTTGCCCATCTGCGCGGCGATCGATCACGTAATCGATCACAGCGTTGAGATCAAACTCTTCGCCGTCAACTTCATTCGTCACGCGTGTCAGGTTCTCGGGCTTCATCAACTGAAACTGGTGGCGGATCGAAGAGATCACGCCCTTGTGGCGCTCGCGTGTTTGCTCGACAAACGATCGATCGCCATGCTTCACGCGTTTTTCAACGACGCGGCACCAGCCGATGCGATGATCGGTCAACTCGCGGTCCCACTCGTCGTAGTTGTAAGCAACCTCGCCTTCAACCAGCGCGTGCTCCGGAGACTCGGCTTCGGACCACGCGTCCGCGCCCGTGAGTTCGTCGGGATCGCCTTCCGGTGACGGATCGTTCCAGGCATTGAAAAGTTCGCGCGCATCGCGCCGCTGCGGCATCTGCTGTGTTTGTTGTTGCTTCATTCGCTCCGTGAAGGGCGAATCGTCGTCGCCTTCGGCTTGATCCTCCGGCGCTTCCACTTGCTGCACCGAATCGTCCGCCGGGATCGCGGACCTAAACAGATCGTAAACACGAATCGTCGCGACGAGTGTGTCAGCTACTGTTGCGGCTTCATTCGAGAGAGTTTCGCTGACGATAGTTTCGAGTTCCGAGACGACCTGAGGGTAAGCCTGGCGGGCGTCTTCACGCGCGCCGCCGAGCATGGTGATCTGGAACAGTAATTCAAACGGAACGAGCGCTGCGGGAAGTTCCATCATGAGCGGCCGCGTGCGGCCGAGATGTTCACGGATGAGATCCAGATCGCGCCGGAGACCACGGTAAGCATGCCGCAAGCGACGGTCGACGCGTCCATTTTCGAGCGTGCCGAAGATGCGACGCGCGAGTTGTGGCACCGGAAAAAGCTTCAGCACGTCCCTGCAATCCGGGTTTATGTCCGTGAAATCCGTGTCTCTCTGTGGCTGATTTATGTGCAGCAACTGATCAGCGATCGCAAACGCATCTCGTGCGTCTGCATTCGTATAACTCTCTGCGATAGCCTGACGAATTACACCAAGCTTACCGCCACGCTCGTAAGTGCCAAATTCGATCTGTCCTGCGCCATGCGCAGCCAGAACTTTGTAGAGTTTGAAATCCAGATCGTCCTCGCCAAACTCATTAACCAGCGACGGCAGGTGAATCGTGCGCCCGTCACCAATGCGCGCCTCATCGGGCACCGCGGCCAACGGCGCGATTTCAACCTCGCGTCCCGTCAACGCTTCGACGTACAAACGCAATAGGTGTTGCACTGAATCAAGGGCCAGCCCCGCACTTCCGCTGTGCAGCGCTTCGTAACTCCCGCGCGTTTCAAGCGAGAAATAGCTGCGGCGCGCACGAGCATCGGAGCGACCTGACGAGAGTCCACGACGTGCCCATGCTTCAAACTGTTCGATCGAAACAGTCCGCAGCGCACGCGAACTCGATCGGAAAGCAGCCAGCGCGGCTTCGGCATCAATCGCGCCAATCTCTTTGGTCAACGCGAGCACGCGCTGCGAAAGTTCGATCGCGTCCGCACGGTTCATGTCCGCGCCGAGCAACCGCAAAAATCCCGGACTACTACGCACGAACGCCACGAGACTGGCATTGCCATGCGCGGCCACAACCCACAGCAATTCGATCCATTCGTCGAAGATCTCCGGCGCACGATGCAGAATCTCACTGCCTGCGAGCAGAATGTGCAAGGCCGCGCCACCGCCGCGTTCGAGAAAATCATTTGCACTGTTGAGCAATCGTTTCGCGTCCGCGGGCGAGAGTCCGGCGAGTGCTTCGGGAATCGCGCTCCACGCGTCGGCGGCGATTCCACCCGCGCGCGTGGCAAATGATCCCGCGAGTGTGACCGCGGCGGATGTGACTTCAGCATCCGCAAAAGATTTCAGTACTTCAGAAACGTGCGCGCTCACCCGCAGAAACTCGGCACTGTGTTTTGCCGAACGCCGCGCGATCTCTGTGGCCACTTCCAACACTGCTGCAACGAGGGCAGTGTCGCCAATATTCGCCACTAACTGAGACACGGAGTTGAGTGTTTCTCTCCCGATCGTTGTCGAAAGAGTCATTTGACGGGTGCACAAGGTGAAGATCGCCGGTAGTAACTCCGGCGGCACGGTTTGCAGGTCTTCCACGCCAGCCACGAAAAACGAAATCGCCGTTTCGTAATCGCTCATCGCGAGACGGCGGCCCATCTCGCCCCATGCGCGCAGTTCCGCTGGCTGCAGAACGTGCGCAACCGCAGGCGCCGCACGTAAAAATTCGATCCCGGCGCGCAACGAGATCGCCGCGATCGAGGCACTCGTTTCCAGAACCGCAGCCGCGTGGTCCAACGGCAAATGCGCGATGCTGCGCGTCAGTTCGAGAAACGACTGCCGCTCGATTGATTCATGGGGCGATTCGTGTTCTTCGGATTGCACAGCTTAAATAACAGTGGTGATGATCTCGCGAATACTGCGTTGCAGTTCGCGATCGTCCGTGATCGGTGAAGACATCGCCACCTCAGCAGCGTCGACAGGAGGGATACCAAGCGCAATCAACTGGGCCGCGTAGATCAACAGCCGCGTCGACACTCCTTCTTCCAAACCGTGCCCGCGCAGGTTGCGCACCTTTTGACCAATCAACACCAGATCGCGCGCGGTGCCTTCGTCAACACCACCTTCGCGCGTGACGATCTCGGCTTCCATCTCCGGCGGCGGATAATCAAACTCGATCGCCACGAAGCGTTGCCGTGTTGACTGCTTCAAGTCTTTAAGTATCGATTGATAGCCCGGATTGTAGGAGACGACGAGCATGAAATCGTCCGGCGCTTCGACGATCGTGCCTCGCTTTTCAATCGGGAGGCGTCGCCGGTGGTCGGTTAACGGGTGAATGATCACGACCGTGTCTTTGCGCGCTTCGACTACCTCGTCCAGATAACAGATCGCGCCGTTGCGGACAGCGGAAGTGAGTGGACCATCGTGCCAGATCGTCTCTTCGCCTTCCAGCAGGAAACGTCCGACTAAATCGGTGGACGACAGGTCTTCGTGGCAGGCCACGGTGATCAGCGGCCGTTCGAGACGCCACGCCATGTGTTCGACAAAACGTGTTTTGCCGCAGCCGGTCGGCCCTTTAAGAATCACGGGCAGACGGGCTGAATGGGCGGCCTCGAAAAGTTCGATTTCCCGGCCAACCGGGAGGTAATAAGGCTCAGTGGCGACGCGATAATCCTGGATTGCGCTTTCAGGCATTTTGGTTGTTACGGCTCGATTCGGGTAATCTTAGCATTCGGTCATGAAGTGACCAAAATCGCCTTTCCTTACTGCGGGGCGCGGGCGTTTCGCTGAGAGGAAGGGATAAAGGCAAAAATGAAAATAGCAGTAGCAATGAGTGGCGGCGTGGACTCGTCCGCGGCCGCGGCAATTCTGAAAGATCAAGGTCACGAACTCGTCGGCTTTACGATGCAGCTTTGGGATCAGCGTCGCGGCATCAATGTCGACGAGAACGGCGATCCGTTGCCGTCTCGTTGCTGTTCGTTGGACGATGTTTACGACGCTCGACGCGTTGCGGAAGATCTCGGTTTTCCGTTTTACGTGTTGAATCTCGAGCGCGATTTCGAGCGCGACGTGGTGCAGCCGTTTGTATCGAGTTATCTCAACGGCGAGACGCCGATTCCGTGTGTCGCGTGTAACAGTCGTTTGAAGTTTGCGTCGCTGGATCGACTGGCGGTGAGTTTGGGTTGCGAAAAAGTGGCGACCGGACATTACGCACGCGTCGAGTTTGACCCGTCCACAAATCGTTATCGCTTGCTGCGCGGTCGGAATGAACAAAAAGACCAATCGTACTTTCTTTGGGAACTGACGCAGGAGCAGTTGTCGCGAGCGCTGTTTCCATTGGGCGAGATGTCGAAGCCGGAAGCGCGCGACGCTGCGCGGCAGCATGGTTTGAACGGCGTTGCGGAGAAGAAGGAGTCGCAGGAGATCTGCTTCGTGCCTGACGGCGATTACGCGGGCTTCATCGATCGCTATCTCGAAGCTGAGAATGCGTCAGATCGATTGCCTGGAGCGGGTGAGATTGTCGATACGGCAGGAAAAGTAATTGGACGGCACGAAGGTATTCACCGGTATACGGTTGGTCAACGACGAGGGATAGGGATTTCAGATGAACGACCTCTTTACGTGATTTCGATAAATGCGGATCGGAACAGGGTGGCGGTCGGGTCTGCTGAAGAGTTGTTGACCAATGAATTTACGGCGGCCGGCGTCAACTGGATCGCCTTCGATAATCCAGCAGAGCCGGTCCGCGCCGATGTTCGCGTACGTTATCGTCACACCGCCGCACCGGCAACGATAACTCCTCTACCCGATGCTCGCGCCCGCATCGTTTTCGACGAACCACAACGCGCGATCACGCCCGGTCAGGCGACTGTTTTCTATCGCGGAGACGAGGTCGTGGGCGGCGGCTGGATCGTCCAACGTTAACCTTTTGCCCTAAACCTTTCGTGCGCTAATTGCGTACACACGTCACTAATTACTATCACCAAAAGGACTGAATCGTATGGCAATGTCAGGAACACGTAAGACAGTTTTGATTATCGCCGGAATTCTGGGAGGGCTGCTTTTGGTCGCCGTCCTAGGCGTTGCCGTGATTTGGCTCGCGTTCCGCAAAGGCGAACCGACCATCCGCGATAACAGCGTACTCGCGTTGCGCGTCAGCGGTACGCTGCCCGATTACAGTCCTGACGATCCGTTCAAAAAATTCTTTGGTGGTCCAGATCAGTCGCTCACCGGACTGGTCATGCAGTTTAAGAAAGCCAAAGTCGACAAGCGGATCAAAGCGATCCTGCTAGATATCGACATGTCGGGCGTGGGTTGGGGCAAGGCTGAAGAGCTTCGCGATGCGATCACCGACTTTCGCTCGTCAGGCAAACCGGTTTACGCCTTCATCGAGCTTGGCTTGAACAAGGAATATTACATCGCGACCGCGTGCGACAAGATCATCGTGCCGCCGCCGGGCGAACTGTTTATCAACGGGCTTGCTGCCGACGTGATGTTCTTCCGCGGCTCTCTCGACAAGCTCGGCATTTATCCCGACATCTATCAGATCGGAAAATACAAGAGCGCCGGCGACATGTTTACGCAGAAGGAGATGACCGACGCGCATCGCGAGTACATCAACTCCATGCTCGACGATCTTTTCAATCGCTACGTGAACACGATTGCGCAGGGGCGCAAAAAGACGCCTGATGAAGTGCGCGCGTTGATCGACAACGCGCCGTACAGCGCTGCCCAAGCTAAAGCAGCCGGGCTGATCGACGACGTGGTTTACCACGACGAGGTTGAGAACCAACTCAAGAAACAACTCGGTTACAAAGACACGGATACGTTTGCTCCGGTGCGCGGCGTTGATTATCGCGACGTCTCGCCGGAGTCGTTGGGACTGAACCAGGGCGAACGCATCGCCGTGATTTACGCGAGCGGTGATATCGGTTCCGGCAGTTCGCAAAATAGTCCTTCGGGCGATCAATCGATTGGTTCGGACACGGTATCGAAGGCGTTGAATGATGCCGCGGCGGACAAAACGATCAAGGCGATCGTGTTGCGGGTTGACAGTCCGGGTGGTTCGGGTTTGGCGTCAGACATCATTTGGCATGCGGTCGAGGCTGCAAATCAGAAGAAGCCGGTGGTTGTGTCCATGAGTGACGTGGCGGCGTCGGGTGGTTATTACATTTCCGCGAGCGCAAGCAAGATCATTGCGCAACCTTCGACGATCACGGGATCGATCGGCGTCGTGGCGGGCAAACCGGTCATGCGTGGTTTCTATGACTGGCTCGGAATTTCAAATGAATACGTGCTGCGCGGGAAGAACGCGGGCATGTTTCGCGAGACGGAGAAGTTTTCCGACGACGAACGCGCGAAGTTTGAAGAGTGGATCAAGACGACCTACTACAACGATTTTGTGCCGAAGGTAGCGAAGGGCCGCAAGAAAGATCCGCAATACATCGACTCCGTGGCCCAAGGTCGTGTTTGGACTGGAGCGCAGGCGAAGGATCGCGGTCTTGTCGATGAGTATGGTGGGCTGGATCGCGCGATCGAGGTAGCGAAAGAACTGGCGAAGATCCCGGCGAACAAAGGTGTGGAACGTGTGATCATGCCGTACCCGACAACGTTCTTGCAGCAGTTGCTCAGCGGCGGTGGCGAAAATTCCAATACGGAACTCGAAAAACAGCGCATGGTTTATGCGTCATTACCGGAAGACGCGCGTCGCGCGTTGCGGTACATGGCGTTGATGGACCGAATGAAGAACGGGGAAACAATGCTGCTGATGCCGTTTGACGTGCGCGTCAAATGACGCGCCTTAAGTGATCCGATCAAGTCCGCCCATGTAAGGCAGTAACGTCGGCGGGACGATGACCGATCCGTCTTCCTGCTGATAATTTTCCAGCACCGCAATCCACGTCCGTCCAATCGCCAGGCCGGATCCGTTCAGCGTATGAACAAACTCCGGTTTGGCTCCGCCTGCGCGGCGGAAGCGAATCTGTGCGCGCCGCGCCTGAAACGCTTCGTAGTTTGAACACGAAGAGATCTCGCGAAAGGCGTTCTGCGACGGCAGCCACACTTCGATGTCGTAAGTCTTCGCCGAACCGAAGCCGAGGTCGGCGGTTGAAAGCGTGACGACGCGATAGTGCAGGCCGAGTTTTTGCAGGATCGTTTCTGCGTCGCGCGTTAACGATTCCAGTTCCTCGTAAGAATTTTCCGGCAAAGAGTATTTGACGAGTTCCACCTTTTCGAATTGGTGCTGGCGGATCACGCCGCGCGTGTCGCGTCCGTAGCTGCCGGCTTCCGAACGAAAGCACGGCGTGTATGCGGCCCAGCGCATTGGGAGTTGAGCGGCGTCGAGAATCTCTTCGCGATGATAATTCGTGACGGGCACTTCGGCTGTGGGTATCAGGTAGAGGTCGCGATCGTCCTGAAGTTTGAAGAGGTCTGCTTCAAATTTTGGCAATTGCGCGGTGCCGAATAGCGACGTGCGATTGACGATGAATGGCGGCAGTGTTTCGCGGTAGCCGTGCTCGCGTGTTTGCACGTCGAGCATGAAGTTGATTAGGGCGCGTTCGAGACGTGCGCCTGCGCCGTTCAGGATCGCGAAGCGCGCGGCTGCAATCTTGGCGGCGCGTTCGAGATCGAGAATGCCGAGTGCGGTGCCGAGATCGACGTGATCTTTTGGTTCGAAGTTGAACTGTGGCGGCGTACCCCAGCGGCGCACTTCGACGTTGTCAGCTTCGCTTTCGCCGCGCGGAACGCTTTCGTGCGGAATGTTTGGTAGGGATGAAAGCAGGTCATCCATCCGCGCTTCCGTTTGGGCGCGCAGTTGGTCCAACTCGGCGATCCGTTCTTTGAGGTTTCCGACTTGGTTCCGACGCGCCTCGGCTTCTTCCTTCTTACCCTCCTTCATCAGCCCGCCGATTTCACGGCTTGACACGTTACGTTGAGCGTTGAGTCGGTCGGATTCAGCTATCACGCGCCTGCGTTCTTCGTCGGCCTTGGCGAAGTCGTCGAGTGCGGTCACGTCCGCGCGCCGCGCCCGTAGCGCCTCACGGACCTTATCAATGTTCTCACGCACATAGTTCAGATCGAGCATAGGTGCGTGAGTTTAACTGATCAGGTCTACGCGTGCATCCGGTGCGCGATCAGTCAAGCCGAGGATAGTGGTATGGCCCGTGGCGGTCGTTCTCTTGGTAACAAAGAGTCTCCACAACACGACGCAGAGGACGAGCGGACCGACGTAGAGCAGCACTTCGTTGACGTCCTGAGCAAATGTGACCAGGTCGTACGTCATTTCGGGCTCACAAACACAGCAGGTAACGGCCATGCTTGTTAGACACTGTTCTTCGGTACATGTTCCGAGACGAGACCGGAATTTGAAAGACTGGCAACCTGATGTTCGAGGTCTTGCGCGATGGACGTTGGAGTAGCGTCACTGGGAAAGCTTACGGGTTTGCCAAAGATGACGCGGACCATGCCGGGATCCGCGAAGTATTGTTTGCGGCGTTTCAGTTCGTAGAGACCTTCGAGGCGGATGGAGACGATTGGAACGTTGAGGGCTTGGGCCAGTACGCCGATGCCGGCTTTGAAGTGGCCCATGTGCATCTGGCCGCGTGGCGCACGCGTGCCTTCGGGAAAGACGAGCACCGAGACGCCGCGATCGATGCATTCACCGGCGTAAGCGAAGCTCCGGCGAAACCCGCTCTTTTTAGGTAACGGAAAAACGTGGAAGAACAGGTTGACGAGGAAGTATTGCGCGAGCCAACGCAAGCGCAGCGGCAGACCCGTCCCCGCAGGTGGATGGAGCCAGTTGCGGAGGTGTTCGCCTTCCATTGCGACCGCGAGCTTATGGCGCAGATTGATGGGAAGTGCGGCGAGGATGAGCGCGTGGTCAGCGAGTGAGACGTGATTCGCGATGAAGAGCGCTGGACCATCAAGCGGCTCGAGGTTTTCACGACCGCGAGCCGTAAACCGGCTCATGACGTGCGTGATAGGCAGAATGATCGAGTAGAAGAGCACGAAGCGAATCAATTTCACGATGCGCCATCTCGGCCAGTTCGGGTAAGGGTACGGGACGGTGTGTTCTTCGACCTCCCCACCCACGAGCTTCTGTACGTCGCCGACAGTCGTTGCAGCAGTGAAGGCTGCTTCGTCGAGGGAAATTTGGTAGCGATCTTCGAGCGCACTCAGGAGCTCTACGCGGCCGAGTGAGTCGAGGTGGTCCGATAGGGGCGTTGAAGAGTCGTAGTTCGCGGATGGGTTTTCACTGAAACGCAGCAGTTCGCTAACGAGAGTGTTAGGAGAGGGATTTGAAGAAATGGATTGGAGAGCAAGGGCGACTTCGCGCTTCAGGATTTTGTGCGTGGCCGTGCGCGGGAAGTCGGGTTCGGGCCAGATGGACCAGCGGCGGATTTGTTGATACTCGGCGAGTTGTTCGTTGGCGCGGTTGATGGCGATTGGGATATCGGCTTGAGAGTCGTGCGGAATGATCGCGGCGAAGGGTTCGCTGCCGTGTGTGCCTTCGACTGCAACGACGCAACTCGCCCGTATCTCAGGTTGACGATCGAGCGCCGCTTCGAGATCTTCGGGATAGATGTTCAATCCGGCCGCACTGACGATGACGTCTTTCTGCCGGCCTTTGAAGTAGAGATTTCCGTTTGCGTCGAGTTGGCCGACGTCGCCAGTGCGGAGCCACTCGGCCTCGCGCGTGTTCACATGCCCTTCGCTGGTCCAATAGCCCGGCGAAACACTCGCGCCACGCACCATGATCTCGCCCGTTTCATCGAGCTTCACCTCGTAACCCGGCATCAGGCGTCCGATCGAACCGCGGCTCCGCTTGAACGGATGATTCACCGAGATAAGCGCGGCAGTCTCGGTCATGCCGTAGCCTTGCAGCACTGCGAAACCGAGCCGTTGCCAAAAATCTTCGGTGCGCTCGCTGAGCGTTGCGCCGCCGGAAACAAACGCCCAGAACTTCCAGCCGAACTGCCCGTGAAGTTTGCGAAACGTCCACCAGCGGCGCACGAATCCGTGATTTTCCATCTTCGAGAGTTGTTCGATTAACTCAGGCGAACGATCGCCCGCACCGCCGTTTTCGAAGTCACGTTCGACCCACTCACGCAACGCATCCAGCACGCGCGGCACCGCCACGATCACCGAGATGCGGTTCTTGCGCGTGGTGCGAACGATTTCTGACGGGTTCAGTGTTTCGTGAAAGTGGACCTCGCCGCCCAGTAGCTGCGGGACGAAGAGTCCCATGAACTGGCCGAAGACGTGGCTTAGCGGCACGAGGTTGAGAAAGTGAATCGGATGAAAGAATCGTTCCCACTTCAGGTACTTGCCGCTCTCGCGCTCGAGTGGTGAAAGATTTGAAAGAATGTTTTGGTGCGTGAGCACGACGCCTTTCGGTTCGGACGTTGTGCCGGAGGTGTAGATGATCTCGACGATAGCGTCTTGCGTGAAGTCTTTTGAGAGGGAGATGTCCCGCAAGCGTGCGGTATCATTAAGAGGAGGATTGGTGATGAGTTTTGCGTCCGAAACAATCACTTTCGCGGCTGTCTGTTCAGTCACTGAGCGAACGAATTCGGGGGTGCTTCCTTTATCCAAAGGCACGACCACTGCACCAGTCAAACAACAACCCCAAAACGCGGCTGCCCATTCGGGACTGTTCTCGCCGCTCAACAGCACGCGATCGCCGGGAGCAATGCCGCGTGTCTTCAACTCACGCGCGAACTCGTGTGCTTCACGCACGAGCCGTTCGTAGGACCAGCGCACCGTACGCAGGCCACGATGATGCACGAAGACCGTTTCGTTCCCGCGTCGTTCGTAATCGTCGAGATAGCTCAGAAGTGTTTGTCGTTCCGGCATTCCCCGTTTGGTCTCGCTCGTTGACCTGTGTTAATTAGAGACCGCTCCGAACGAAGATACAAGCAGCCATGTGACACGCAGTGTAGTGTCCAGAAAGGTCAACAAACTTGCCCGATCAAAAGTCATTTGCCGGTAGAGCGGCGATCGTCACCGGCGGTACGCGCGGTATCGGACGCGCCATCGCGATCGAACTCGCCCAACGCGGCGCCGACGTTGCTTTCAACTACGCGCAAAGCGTGGAATCAGCGGAGACTCTGAAATCCGAGCTCGAAGCTGCCGGCGTACGCGCGCTGGCGTTTCAATGCAACGTCGGCAACACCGAAGCCGCCGCGGAGATGGTCAAGCAAGTAAAAGACGCCTTCGGCCGCATCGACTTTCTCGTCAATAACGCCGGCATCACGCGCGACAACCTGATCCTGCGCATGAAAGAAAATGACTGGGACGAGGTGATCGATACGAATTTGAAAGGCGCGTGGAATTTTGCAAAGGCGGCGTTGCGCGTGATGCTGCGGCAGGAGACCGGCGGATCGATACTCAACATCTCGTCGATCAGCGGCGAAGTCGGAATGCCTGGTCAGTCGAACTACTCGGCGTCGAAGGCGGGAATGATCGGGTTGACGAAGGCGCTCGCGAAAGAAGTCGCGAGCCGCAAAGTGACGGTGAATGCGCTGGCGTTGGGAATGGTAGCGACGGACATGGCCGGTAAACTCGACGAGAGTTATCAGGCGAAGATCATCGAGCAGATCCCGTTGGGTCGTTTTGCGGAAGCGGAGGAAGTCGCGCGGATCGCGGCGTTTCTTTTGTCAGACGACGCGCGCTACATCACTGGCCAGGTCATCCAGGTCGACGGCGGGTTGGCGATGTAAAATTTACTTGATGCTCTTGACGTCCGCGGGCTTCGCGAAGAGCGAGCCGGCGAGTGGTTGGTTGTATTGAATCTGGTCGTAGTTGATTCGTGAGGTCTGTTTGCCGTTGACGAAATGATCGATGACCCACGGCGCAGTAACGCCGCTCTCGGTAATAAACTTCAGTAGCACGTCCTCTTCGGTCGCCTCCACCATATCGCCGCTGTCGAGGTCGCGCCGGCTGCGCTTGTAGATAATCTTCGCGGGAAGCCCGTCCTTGGCGCCAAACTCATACTCGATCCAAAAACCGTTCGGATACGTAAGCCTTACTGTCTCATTACGTTTTGCGAGCCCGGCTTCCCGGCGCCCAACGTAAGTCACCTTCCCGCCTTCCTTACGCCACCAGCCCCTGAGCAGATTCTCAACACTGGTGCGCATCGAACGCCGAAATTCTTCTACCTGCGCGGGAGTTTGATCGGAAATCTTTTTGACTGCGCCGTCAAACATCCAACCAGTGTCGCCGGCGTTCGTTTGAATCGTACGAATGCCGGAGCTGGTGAACTCGGTGCGCTCGCGATCCGGATAGCCGACGTAATCGAGAAATTTCAACGGCACCTGCGGCACGTTCTCTTTGAACTCAGAGTAGAAGCCCCTGCCGATAACAGTTTGGACGTTGAGGTAGGTTTGTCCGCCGACGACTTCGATCGCGCGGTTGATTATCGCCTGCGATTTTTCGTCAACAGCAGGAGATGAGGCCGCAGACGGACTTGGGCCGGGTGCCGCCTCGGGAACTTGCCCCGTCGCCGTAACACCCAGCCCGAAGATCAAACAGAGTTGCAGGAGGAGGAACTTAACGCTCAATTCAGTCCGGGATTACTGCCGCCGGCCGGCTTGACTACGACTTCGCCGTCTTCAACGTCAACGCTGAATCGCGACGACAGTTTCCACATTCCGGTAATCGGCAGTTTCACCTTTTCGTCGATATGCCGCTTCAGGAAGCGTGCGCCGTAAGCGGTGTTGAAGCCATCTTCAGTCAGCTTATTGATCGCTGCGTCGGTAATTTCAACACTCTTACCCTGGCGCTCCATCTGGCGGCGAACTTTGTCGAGATACAGCCGCGCAATCTGGCGTACCTCGTCCATGGTCAACGGCGAGAACACCACGATCTCATCGATACGGTTGCGAAACTCAGGCGAGAAGCGTTGCTCCGCGGCCTTCATCACTTCGTTCTTCACCGCGCGGAAATCCGACGCTGTCTTGGTGCCGAAGCCCAACGGCTTTTCAAACCGCTTGAAGCTGTCGGAACCGAGGTTTGACGTCATGATAATGATCGCGTCAGACAAGTAAACCTTCTTGCCGCGTCCATCGGTCAGCCAGCCTTCGTCGAACGCCTGCAAAAACAGGTTCATCAGATAAGGCGAAGCTTTCTCAACTTCGTCAAGCAACAATACCGTGTACGGGTTCTCGCGCAGTTGCTCGGTAAGAATACCGCCGCGTTCCGAACCAACGATGCCTCGCGGCATGCCGATCAGTTTCTCAATACTGACCGTGCCGTCGCTGTACTCCGACATGTCGATACGGACCATCTTCTCTTCGTCGCCAAACATAAACTCGGCGACAGCCTTCGCCAACTCGGTTTTGCCGACGCCGGTTGGGCCAAGGAACAGCAGCACACCGTCGGGTTTGTAGTGCGACTCCTTCAGCGGACCTTTGTTAAGTCGCAGACGTTGGGCGACAGATTGGATCGCGGCCTTCTGACCGATCACGCGGTGTCCGAGCATCCCTTCCGTCATCGCGAAACGATCGGTCGTATCGCGATAGATCATGTCGCGTGGAATGCGCGACTCCTGCGAGATAACCTCGATGATGTGCTCGGGTTGAACCACCATCTTTTGCGGCTCGTTGATTTCGACTTTCACCGCAGCAGTGTCGAGCCAACCGATCGCCTTGTCAGGCAGATGCAGATTCCGGATGTACTTCGGCGCCATCTCCAACGCCGTGTTGATGGCGTCGTCGGAGATCTTGACGGAGTAGTTTTTCTCCAAACGTGGACGCAGACCCAACAGGATCTCACGGGTCTCGTTAATCGAAGGCTCCACAACCTTCACCAAACGGAACCGACGAGCCAAGGCCTCATCTTCAGCGATGTATTCTTTGTACTCTGTAAGCGTGGTCGCGCCGATGATGCGCATTTCACCCCGAGCCAGCGCCGACTTGAACATGTTGGCCGCGTCAGATGAGGTGCCGAGGGCCGCGCCGGCGCCGATAATCGTGTGCGCTTCATCGATGAAGAGGATCAGGTTGTCCCGTTCTTTAACCTCGTCGATGATGCCCTTGATACGTTCTTCAAACATACCGCGCAGCATAGTGCCGGCAACAATGCCGCCCATCTGCAACTGCACGACGTGAGACCCGCGTAATCGCGCGGGAACCTTCTCCGGTTCCAACTCGATCATACGTGCGAGACCTTCAATGACCGCGGTCTTGCCAACGCCGGGTTCACCGACCAACATCGGCGAGTTTGCACGCTCTCGGTGGCAGAGGATCTCGATGATCTGTTGGATCTCTTTTTCTCTTCCGATTGTTGGTGCAATCTTATCTGCGCGGGCGAGCCGGTTAAGCGAAACGCCGAAGTGCTTCAAATAAGGCGGAAGTTCGAATTTCTTGCGATTGAGTTCTTCTTCCTGTTCTCGTTTTTCAATTTGTGCGCGGACGTTTTCCTGCACTGCTTCCGGATTAGCCCCCATGGTTCGTAAGACTTCTACAAATAGACTGTCTTCGTTACTCAACGCTTCGAAAATATCAGTCGCTTCAATTGTTTTGCGGCCCTGCTTTCTGGCGCGCTCCATCGCGCGCTTGAACAGGTCGGTAGTGTCAGGCCCGATCCGAAAACCTTTACCAACGTGCTGCTGCCGGCTGCTGCTGAGCCTTTTCTCGATGGCCATTTTGACAACCACCGGATCCAGCGACAGGTCGCGCATCGCAGAGTTGAACATGTCAGGCTCTTCGGCCGTCAGGGCTTGAAGAATGTGTTCGACCGAAACGAAGTTTTGGTCGCGACGTCGCGACTCGTTCAGCGCGTGTTCTAAAATACGCTGTCCGCTGTCGCCAAACTTATCTTTGTATGAACCTAAATCAACCATATTCTTTTTACGACCGTCGCGCCCAATCTGATCCGAAACTGCTGGATTTTGTTTGCGACAGTAGCTCTCAACTTTCAAACAACTCGTAACCATCCAATGCGATGCTTGGATGTCGTCAGCATAAGCGCCGTTGCGTTTCGATGCAATAACTAACTGCGGCGGCAGTTTTCTTGCAACTTTCCTGCCGCACGCGGTAGATGGAATTGTAAATACTGTTGAAAAGTAGTGACGTTAGTAGTCGTAGTCGTCGCCTCCAGGCGATGGCGGGCCGGATTTCCTGGGTTCCGGCAATTCGGTAATGGCTGCGTCCGTCGTCAACAGTAAACCAGCGATGGACGACGCGTTTTGCAAGGCGGTGCGTACGACTTTTGTGGGATCGATAATTCCGGCGGTGACGAGATCTTCAATTTGACCGGTGACCGCGTTAAGACCTCTGGTCCCTTTCAACTGTTCCACTTGGCCAACGACGATCGCTCCATCGATGCCCGCGTTCTCGGCGATTCGCCGCAGTGGCTCCTGCAACGCACGGCGAACGATCTTGAAGCCGGTGCGAACGTCAGGGTCATCTCCATCGTGATTGTCGAGTACTTTGGAGGCGCGCAAGAGCGCGACACCGCCACCGACGACGATACCTTCCTGCGCCGCGGCTTTGGTCGCGTTGAGCGCGTCTTCAACACGCATCTTGACCTCTTTCATCGCGGTTTCAGTCGGCGCACCGACTCTCACGACAGCAACACCGCCCGCGAGTTTCGCAAGACGTTCCTGCAACTTTTCGCGGTCGTAATCGGACGTGGACTCTTCCATCTGTCTACGAATAGTTGCCACACGACCCTGTATCGCTCGTTGATCCCCACCACCTTCGACGACCGTCGTGGCTTCTTTATCGACGATCACGCGTTTTGCAGTACCGAGATCAGCAATCGTGACGTTCTCGAGTTTGAGTCCGAGATCTTCAGTGATGACTTTGCCGCCGGTGAGTGTCGCCAGATCGTCGAGGATCGCTTTGCGGCGATCTCCGAAGGCAGGCGCTTTCACCGCGCAGACTTTGATCGTGCCGCGGAGTCTGTTAACGATCAGCGTGGCAAGTGCGTCGCCTTCGATATCTTCAGCGATGATCAACAAAGCACGTCCAGCGCCGGCAGTCTGTTCAAGCACCGGAATCAGCTCGCGCATCGCGGAAATCTTCTTTTCGTAAAGCAGGATGTACGGCTCGTCGAGAACCGCCTCCATGCGATCGGCGTTGGTGACGAAGTACGGAGACAGATAGCCGCGGTCAAACTGCATTCCCTCGACGATGTCGAGCTCAGTCTGCAGCGTCTTCGATTCCTCGACAGTGACGACGCCGTCTTTGCCCACGCGTTCCATCGCCTCGGAAATCAGCTCACCGATCACGCGATCGTTGTTGGCCGAAACAGTGGCGACGTTTGTCAGTTCCTCTTTGCCTTTAACTTTCTTCGACATGCGTTCGAGCTCGGCAACAACTTGCTCGGTCGCGAGTTGAATGCCGCGTTGCAACGCCATCGGATTAGCGCCGGCCGTAACGTTCTTTACGCCTTCGCGAAAGATCGCCTGCGCGAGAATCGTCGCCGTCGTCGTCCCGTCGCCGGCTTTGTCATTGGTTTTGATGGCAACCTCGCGCACCATCTGCGCGCCCATGTTCTGATATTTATCTTTTAACTCGATCTCTTTGGCGACCGTCACGCCGTCTTTGGTGATCACGGGTGGTCCAAACTTCTTTCCCAGAACCACATTGCGTCCCTTCGGGCCTAACGTCACCCGCACCGCATTCGCGAGCGTATCAACACCCTGAAGCATCGCATGGCGTGCTTCTTCTCTAAATTTCACATCTTTTGCCGGCACTCTTTTCTCTCTCCTTCTATGGTCCTGTTAGAAATAAGTCCTATCACTCTCTTGCTTGTCGTGCTTGCGCGGCGCGCCCAACCTTCACACGCGCGGGACGCAGCAGTCGATCGCCGATGCGAAAGCCGCGACTGTATTCGTCAACCACGATTCCGTCCATTTCGGGATCAGTTTCTTCAGTGTCGACCGCCTCGTGCAGCTCCGGATTGAACGGTTCGCCAACGGAAGCGATCGGCTCGACACCCGCGTTCGTCAGTGCATTCTGAAAGTTATTGGCAATGCTGCGAATCCCTTGCAAGATCGCGTCGCTCGAACCTTCCTTGACCGCGGCGTCGATCGCCCGATCGAGACCGTCCATCACTGGCAGCAACGACTCGATGAATCGTGCTTTGCCCGCTTCGGCGCGTTCGTCAGCCGAACGATTCAAGCGCATGCGGGTTTCGTCAGTTTCGCGTTGCAGTTGCTGCCGCAACTGATCGAAACGGGACTGTACTTCCTGCACTTGTCTTTCCGCTGCTCTGGTGCGGTCTTCAAGCTCCTCAACATAAGAGGGTTTCAGATTCGGTGTTTCAACTTCTGCGTTCACGTGTTCCGCCCCATCCTGGTCCAGGTAGATGCGACGGCGATCGGTAACGCGTAGTTCGTCCTGTGCTTCGTCACCCATGCTTACGTCCCCCTTGGTCCTGTGCCGGTCATGATATCTTAATTTCAATTTTTTGCGCCTTCTGCTCGGTCCGTTTGGGCAGACGAATCTGCAATACACCGTCCTTGTAATCGGCCGCGATACTTGCCTGATCGACCGACGCGGGCACTGCGAATGTGCGCAAGAACTTTCCGCGTGGTCTTTCCGTGCGCCGCGCTCTTGTGTCCTCGACGACGCGAACGCCTTTGACGATTAAACGATTGTCGTCGATGTCGATCTCCAAAACGTCGCGTTTGATGCCCGGAAGATCGAGGGCGATCAGGAAACCGGTTTCGGTTTCGTAAATGTCGGCCGCCGGTGTCCAATCGGCGCGTTCAAATTCGTCTTCACTGCTTGTTTGACCGCGCCGTTGCGTCGCGTCTTCGAAAAGCCGGTTCATCCGATCCTGCAACACGATCAAATCCTGCAACGGATTCCATTGTTGTGCCATGTCTCTTCTCTCCAAGTTTTACGCTGTCGCGAATGCCTGGTTAGTCTTAAACTCCAACTTGTCGCCCTTCGCCGACACCCTCACCGTTTGTCCCGGCAGTATCTCACCTTGCAGCAGTTTTACCGCGAGCGGGTTTTGGATATACGACTGAATTGCTCGTTTTAACGGGCGCGCACCATAACTCGGGTCGTAACCTTCGCGCATCAGGAGTTCCCTCGCGGAGTCGTCGAGTTCAAGCCTGACGTTTCTTTCGGCCAGCATTGCGCGCAATCGCTCCAGTTGAACGTCTATGATCTTGCCGATCTGTGCCTGCGAGAGCTGATGGAAGATGACAACCTCGTCGATTCGATTTAGAAACTCGGGTTTGAAGTGCAGGCGCAACTCCTGCGCCACCGCTTCGCGCACCTGTTTCTCGTCGCCCTCGGCCGCCTGAATCTCACGCGAACCCAGATTCGACGTCATGATCAATACAGTGTTCTTGAAGTCGACGGTTCGTCCTTTCGAATCTGTCAAACGTCCGTCATCAAGAATCTGTAACAGCACGTTGAAAACATCCGGATGCGCTTTCTCGATCTCGTCGAAAAGGACGACTGAATATGGACGCCTACGAACCGCTTCCGTGAGTTGGCCACCTTCGTCGTAACCAACGTATCCGGGCGGCGCGCCGATCATGCGTGCGACCGCGTGCTTCTCCATGTACTCCGACATGTCGAGCCGGATCATTGCACGTTCGTCGTCGAATAAAAATTCAGCGAGCGCACGGGCGGTTTCAGTCTTACCAACGCCGGTTGGGCCAAGAAAGATGAACGAACCGATCGGCCGATTTGGGTCCTGCAATCCGGCGCGCGCGCGTCTCACGGCATTGGCCACCGCGGTCAGCGCTTCTTGCTGACCGATCACACGATGGCTCAAACGATCTTCCATCGTGATCAGCTTCTGCATCTCGCCTTCGAGCATTCGCGAAACCGGAATGCCCGTCCACTTGGCGACGATTGTGGCCACGTCTTCTTCGTCGACCTCTTCCTTCAACATCACGCCATCCTGCTGGAAACGCGCGAGTTTTTCCTGCTCGGCTTTGAGCTTTCGCTCAAGCTCCGGAATCTTGCCGTACTGAATCTCTGACGCGCGTCCGAGATCGCCTGCGTTGCGCGCCTGATCGAGTTGCCGCTTAAGGTCCTCGAGTTCCGCCTTCGCCGTACGCATGTGCTCGATGGCTTCTTTTTCCGACTGCCACTTCGCCTTCATGCCCGAAGATCTTTCCTTCAGGTCGGCGATGCGTTGTTCGATCTCTCTCAAACGCGCTTTCGACTTCTCGTCGTCTTCGCGTTGCAACGCCTGGCGCTCAATTTCGAGTTGAATGATCTCGCGTTCTAACTGGTCGATCTCCTGCGGCAGCGAGTCGATCTCGATGCGCAGCCGTGATGCGGCTTCGTCGATCAAGTCGATTGCTTTGTCAGGCAGGAACCGATCCGTGATGTAACGATTCGAAAGCGTTGCGGCCGCGACGATCGCGGAATCTTTGATGCGCACGCCGTGGTGCACTTCGTAACGTTCCTTCAAACCGCGCAGGATCGCGATCGTGTCTTCAACTGTTGGTTCGCCGACATAGACCACCTGGAAACGCCGCTCGAGTGCCGCGTCTTTTTCAATGTGTTTCTTGTATTCGTTGAGCGTAGTCGCGCCGACGCAGCGAAGCTCACCACGAGCCAGCGCCGGCTTCAGCATGTTCGACGCATCGATCGCGCCTTCGGCAGCGCCCGCGCCGACGAGTGTGTGCAACTCGTCGATAAAGAGAATGATCTGGCCCTGCGCGTTCTCGATCTCTTTCAAAACCGATTTGAGACGATCTTCAAATTCGCCTCTGTATTTCGCACCCGCGAGCATCGATCCGAGATCGAGCGCCACGAGCCGTTTATTGCGCAGAGTTTCAGGTACGTCGCCAGAAACGATTCGTTGCGCGAGACCTTCGACGATTGCGGTTTTTCCGACGCCGGGTTCACCAATCAATACCGGATTATTTTTGGTCCGCCGTGAAAGCACCTGAATGGTGCGGCGTATTTCGTCGTCGCGGCCGATTACGGGATCGAGTTTTCCTTTGCGTGCCGCCTCAGTGAGATCGCGCGCGTATTTAGAAAGTGCTTGATAATTCTGTTCCGCGTTCTGATCGGTGATGCGTGTGCCTCCGCGCATCTGTTCGATCACTTTGAATAGGTCGTCTTTGGTGACGCCGTGCTGGCGCAGAATCTTTCCCGCCTCGCCGTCCTTTTCATCGACGATTGCCAGCAGCAGATGCTCGGTCGAAATAAACTCGTCCTGCATCTTGTCCGCCTGCTGCTGCGAGGCGGTAAAGATCTGGTTGAGCCGAGGACTGAAATACTGCTGCCCGCCCTGCACGCGCGGAAAGCGCGCCACTGCCGCTTGTGTGTCATTGAGAATGACCGCGACGTTCGCGCCGAGTTTTCCGAGTACTGGTCTAACGATACCTTCAGGCTGCTCGAGCATTGCGATTAGCAGATGCTCGGGTTCGACCTGTTGGTGTTGATTTCTTTCAGCCAGCTCGATAGCCGACTGGATTGCTTCCTGTCCTCGCAGGGTAAATTTGTCTAAACGCATAACTCAAAAACCTGTTTCAGTGAAGGCTATAGGACCTATAAGACAGATAGGTCCTATAGGTCCTATATTGATTCACGCCGGCTCGCCCTGTCTTGCTTACCGTCCGGCAGACGCTTCTTTGCTTTTGCCGGTCGTGGTCGTGGTTTCGATCGTTTTCGGAGAACCCGTGTCCGTACCCTTCACTTCGATCCGGCGAGCTTTGGTCTCCTCGCGCTTCGGCAGCGTCACACGCAGTACACCGTTGCTGTACTCCGCAGTCGCGCCTTCAGCGGAAACCGTCTGCGGGAGAGTGAAAGACCGGGTGAACGCACCGTACGAGCGCTCGACTCGATGGTAGTTGTCGGTCTCGTCGGTCTTCTCAAACTTTCGCTCGCCACGCAGCGTGATCACGTTGTTTTCGATCGACAGGTCAAAATCTTCCTGTTTCATACCCGGCAGTTCGGCTTCGAGCACGAGCTGATCCTTGTTTTCATAGATATCGACGCTGGGAGCCCAGGCGCCACGGCCGATGCCTTCGTCGCCAAAAGCACGGGTTAGATTGGTCGAAAACAGACGGTTTACTTCTTCCTGCAACGTACGCAGGTCACGAAACGGGTCGTAACGAACGATACTCATGGCTATGAAACTCCTCCTTACATTCCTTGTTATGGGTGGCTCTAGCTGAGCGTGACGGCATAATAAAGGTTGAGTGTTAAATTGTCAACCCTCGTCAAGAGCGCTACTTTACAGGGGGATTTAGGCCTGTCTGGCTCGGTACTGGACTTTGAAAGGTTTACTGGGACAACCCGAAGAAGCGTTTGATCGCTGACAGAAGACCGGCTGAGGAGCCGTTTGTGGGGGCAGCTGCGTCGGCTTGGGCTTCCAAGCCGTGGCGGCGCTCGGCGATGATGAAACTGAGCGATTCGACCAAGTCCGGGTTGGTGTCGAACACGTGCTTCATCGCGGCGTGCCCGATTTCGAGAACTTCAGTCTCTTCGACTGCGACTACGTTCGCCGTCCGCGGCTCGCCTGTAAATAAGGCCATTTCGCCAAAAAAGTCGCCTTCATTGAGGGTGGCGACCGTGCGTGGCCGGCCGTTTTCGTTGACCTGCACGCGGACCCGGCCGTTGTGCACCACGAACATCGACGAGCCCGGATCCCCGGCGCGGATGACCATTTCGCCGGGCGCGAACACATGTCGAACCGCCGCCTGCGCCAGCATTCCCGTTTCTTCTACTGACAACGGCGCGAATATATCGACGGCCGACAGCCGCTCGGCAATCGCGCCAATCGCTCCGCCATCGCGCTGTGCCGCCGCGTGCTGGCGGTCGACAAAAAGCGTGCGCGTCGGGTACGCGAAATTCAGTCCGGCGCGACGGAAGGCGTACCAGATTCGCTGTCGCACGAGCGCATCGGTGTCGTTGTACTTGGCGTAATCTTCGAGCCAGTACTTCACTTCGTAATCGACGCCGTTGTCGCCGAGATTTCTGATCCGGACGATGGGCGACACTTTTGTCGAGACGTTGTCTGCTTCGCGGACGGCTTCGCGCACAACGTGGATCGTTTTCGCGGGCGAGTCAGTGTAAAGAGTATTAAAGAAGACGAGGCGTGCGTTCAGGTTATCGCGCGGGCAGACCTCGATCGGTTCGCGTGCGGCGTTGCTGTTGGCGATCAGCACGACGTGGTTTGCGAACGTGCGAATCTTGATCGCCCTCCAACTGATCTCCTCAACCACTCCGGTGTGACGTTCGGCGCCGACCACAATCACGTCGCCAACCTGAAACGGCCGGTCGGCTTGTAGCGAGATGCCCGCGAAGAAGTTGCCGAGCGTGTCCTGGAGCGCAAGACCGAGGATCACGCCGAAAATCGCTGAGGTTGTGAACAGCGCACCGAGATTGACGTCCGGAAAAAGAAACGTGAAGGCAATTAAGAACAGGATCGTGAACGCGACGATCGTGAAGATGTTGCGGATCAGGGTCGGCGCGTCGAGGCGTTTGAGACGAAACGCGAGTCCGAAGAAGAGAAAGTTAAGCGCGCGAACAAAGAGGTAGCCAGCGATACCGATCAGGAATAACTTAACGACGCTGATGATCGTGCCTGCGGACGGCGAAGGGTTGGCGCCCATGCGGCCTTCGAGCAGTTCTTTGATGGCGCTCTGGAACGACCAGAACAGGTAAATCGCCAGCAGGGCTGCGGCAGAGGCGGCAAGGAAGAGAACGACCTTGTTTGTGAAACGAGGGCGCGACACGGCGCCTACCTTTTATCACAAACGCACTAAGCCCGGGAAAAAAGTCATCACGAGATAAAGGAGCGACACGAGGGTCACGAGGACGACGGTTAGCCAGGCCGCGGCATTGTAGATTGGTCCATTCACCTGTGTGCCCATTAGTTCACGGTTGTTGACCAGCCGCAGGATCGCGAAGAGGACGATCGGCAGCAGGAGTCCGTTAATCACCTGCGTTACGAGCAACACGCGGATCAAAGGCAGGTTGGGAATCACTGCGATGGCCGCACCGAAGGCGACGAGGAACGTGAAAGTACCAAGGAAAATCGGCGCTTCACGGAAACTGCGCGAAACGCCCTTTTCAAAGCCGAGCGCTTCGCTGATCGAATAAGCGGTGGCGATTGGCAGGACCCCCGCGGCCAACATCGACGCGCCAAAGAGGCCGATACCGAAGAGTGTTTGCGCGTATCGTCCGGCGAGTGGGCGAAGTGCGTGCGCGGCATCTGCCGCCGACGTGATTTGAATGCCGGCTTTGTGCAGTGTCGCTGCGGTTGAAACGATGATGAAAAAGACGATCAGAATTGCGAAGATGGTGCCGATCCAGACGTCTGTTTTTGTTTCTGAGTAGTTGTCGAGCGTGACGCCTTTTTCGACAACCGATGACTGCACGTAGACCTGCATGTACGGCGAGATCGTCGTACCTATCACCGCGACGAGCGTGAAGACGAATGCATGTTCGAGACGCAAGCTTGGCCTGACCAGGCCGACCGTAACTGCGGTCCAATCAGGCTTCGAAAGGAATGCGGAAACGATGTAGCCGAGAAAAACGACCGACATCAACAGAAACACTTTTTCGACTTTTTTATAAGAACCTTTCGCGACCAGCCACCAAATCAGAATCGCCGCGAGCGGAACGACTATGAAACGCGAAATGCCAAAAAGTTCGGCGGCCGCCGCAATACCGACAAATTCCGAAACAGTTACGCCGGCGTTCGCGATCAACAGCGACAGCATGATTAGCGCTGTCCAACGCACGCCGAAACGTTCGCGCACCAAATCTGCCAGTCCCTTACCGGTGACAGCGCCCATGCGCGCGCACATCTCTTGCACGATTCCTAAACTGATTGCGATTGGAATCAGAACCCAGAGGAGTGAATAACCAAACTCGGCGCCTACCGAAGCAAACGTTGCGATGCCGCCTGCGTCATTGCCGGCGTTCGCCGTGATCATGCCGGGACCTAGAATCGCGAGGTAAGTGAACAGACGACGGCGACGCGCCACGGTGCGACGCACGCCATGAGCGCCACGCTGCATCAATCGGCGCCCTGCAGCCCGAACTGCTGCTCGTGGTTCTGCCACTTGGAGGTTCTCCGTCCTTCATCTGTTTAATCTGTGGTTCAACCAAACAACTTTGGGAGACGTTGCCGCCAGTCCTTTGGCAACAGGATCTCCATCGCGTCGTCTACGGTGATGATGCCGAGTATATCTCCTGACTCGTCCACAACGGGAAGCGCGAGCAGGTTATATTCCGCCATGCGCTGCGCAACCTCTTTTGCAGACTCGTGCGGACTAGCCTGCTGAAATTCCGTCCGCATCACGTCTGCGAGCGGCACTGACGGATCCGCCAGGATCAAACTACGCAACGCGATAACGCCCAGAAGCTTCCACGAGTTCTCCGCCTCGACAACGTAGAGGTAGTAGATCATGTTTGGCGTTTCGGCCATTTCGCGCAGACGTGCGAGTGCTTCGCCGACTGTAAGTTCACGCGGAAGTGTGACGAACTCGGTCGTCATCAAACCGCCGGCCGTGTCGTCTTCGTAAGGAAGCAGTTCGGCAACGTCGGCTTGCTCCTCGTCGTCCATCAGACCGAGTAATTCTTCGGCTTTCTCTTCGGGCAGGTCGCCGAGCACGTCGGCCGCTTCGTCGGGCGACATCCATTCAAGAATGTCGGCGGCGCGTTCCTGGTCCATGTCGCCGAGGATTCGGGCCTGGTGTTCGGCGGGCATCTCTTCGAGTGTTTCGGCGGCGGTTTCGTCGTCGAGTGATTCGACGACTTCGGAGCCGTGATGATACGAGAGTGCTTCCGCGAGACGCGCGATCTCCACGGGATGCAACCGCGCGAGTTTGTCGCTCGAGGATTTCAACTGCACTGTGGCTGCGTCCGTCGCGAGGTAGCCGACGTCGGCCCAATCGAGTACTTCAACCGGCGTTCGCGTTCCGGCAAATCCGGCCGGTGCGAGTCTGCGCCACAGTCCTTGAAGACTCACATCGGCGCCGGTGACGCGCCACTCGCCCGCGGCTTCGATGATCTGCACGTCGTTGACACGGACGACGCGTTTGCCGTCGACGTCGATCAGTTGTTTATCGAGAACATCGCGCGCGAGCAGGACTTCGCTTTCCCTTCTGACGAACGGGCGAAGATCGAGAATGTCCGAGTTGAGGCGCGCTCCGTTTTGATTAAGCTCGCTGATACGCCAGCGCGAAAGGAAAAAATCACGCCGCCGGTAGCGCGCGACCAAACCGGTGACTGGCGGATGATCGTCCGCGCCGAGGCGCACGATCACATCCTTGATGGTAGCGACACGTTCACCTTCCAGATCGCGTATCGCGCGACCTAATACTTGCGACAAATAGAGCATTTCTTCAAATCACCGTTGGTACTGTTGACGTATCTTACGCTGAAGGCGTTCACAAGTTACAGTTCAGGTTTGAACGCCGAAGGCGTTGGCGAGTTTCAGCCCAGGGTTGTTTCAACCCTGGGATTGAAAAGAAAGGAAGGCCGCAACGCTGAAAGCGTTGGCGAACTGCGATCGCCTTGCCAACGCTTACGGCGTTGCGAAATCCCGGGTAATGGTTTCCCAGGGTTGAAGCAAACCTGGGCTAGAACTAGCCTACGCCTTCGGCGTATAGGAAGTGTGGCGAGGCCAACTACCACGTTAGCAGTCAACTACCGTTCAAGAAACTCTTTGCGGCTTCGAACGCGGGGTCGCGGCGCGAGTAGAGATCGTTGCGGGTGAGGGGGGTTGATTGATCGGGTGTGACGCCGAGTCCCTGGAGACGCACGCCGGCAGCAGTGCGATAGTCAAATTCGCTGACATCCAACAGACCACCGTCAGGTAAGGCGTGTCTATTTCGGATTGCGAGGACACAACCACACGTTCCGGTGCCGATCACGCGGGCGCGACGTTTCGCCTGCAACACGGCAGCCATGATCTCGGCCGCACTCGACGTGCTCTCGCTGGTCAATACGACCAATGGTAATTTGATCTGGCCCAACTGCGGCACACGCCACAATCGTTTCGAATATGTTTGTAACTCGAACGACGCACCGGAACGGTCCGCAAACTTTCCAAGATTGATCCCATCGTCGAGAAACAGCGAAGCGACGTCTGCCATCGCTTCCGCGTCGCCGCCGCCATTTCCACGCAGATCGAGCACAATACCTTCGGCGCCATCGAGAGCGTCAGCGAGCGCTCGTGAAAAATCCAATGCGAGGCTCTGCGTGAACGCATCGATCCTCAGGATCGCGAGGCTACCTTTTCGTTGTGTCGTAAAGCCGAGTTGGCGCTGACTCCAATAACGCTGCAACACGGCAGACTTTGATTTTCCCTCACGAGTGGTCCAGGCGACTTTCACAGAACTGCCTGGTGGACCATCAAACAGAGTAGCAACCGCTCGATAGCGTGCGCGTTCGTCAGCACTCGCACCCAAACTCTCGAGCCGCTGCTTGATAAACTCGGCGGCAGGTAAGTTGTCGATGCTTCTGATAGCGTCACCGGCTCGAACCTCAGTACGCGCGGCGGCAGAACTCGGGTCAACCTGGACCACAACCGGCACGCCTTCAATCTCGCGCACGCCCAGACCGACCGTTACAAAACGCGGGTTCCACCAGTCAAACTTTTCATCCGGCGAATAGACACGCGTGTGCGCGTCTTTCAACGACGCGATCATCTGGCGCATGAGTTCATAAAACTCGTGCGTGCTTCCCGCCTTTGCTGCCGCCGGTCGAAACGAATTGCGCTTCTGCTGCCAGTCGACGCCATTAAAGCGAGGATCGTAATAACGGTCCTGAATTGTTTCCCAGATATCGTCGAACACCGTGAGGCGTCCTTCAGGTGTGGCAGTTGAAACGAGTGCCGCGTCGTCGTCTCGCGCCGCGCGCGAACTGATCGGGAATGCGAGTTGTGAAAGGAGCAGACAGAAGACCGCGAGGAGCAGAAGGGGAGCCTTGAATGAGTTTCGCGAGGGACCGTTCACTGATTACCTCGGGCCGTTCACTACCGCGGGGGCGGTTTCCTAAAATTGTAACGCAGCAACACGCGCATCGGAATCGCAGTGCCGTTTCTCATCGCCGGAAAGAAGTGCATTTGCTTCACTGTGGCGATCGTCGCTTCGTCCAGTGCAAAACCAGCCCAACGCGCAACCTGCACTTCGCCGACTTCTCCATCAGCACCTACATCGACCAGCACATCGACCGTCGCTTCGGCTTCAGCTCGCGCCGCGCTCTGCGGATATTCGGGTCGCAGCCGCCGGTACGGACGTGGCAACCGCAGTCCCTGAGCTTCGGCCGACTTTTCATCGTCGGGTGCTTCTTCGATCACCGGAGCCGTAGACGAGATGACCGTACGCTCAATACGTTCCCCTTCACTCGCACGTTGCATCGCAAGGAGCAAGCGCTTCGACAAGTCGCCGTTCGTGATCTCTTTCAACAGCAGGTCTGTTGCCTGAACGGCGTAGTAGTTTTCAAAACTCGGGCGTTCCCACAGCAGTAAACGTCCCGTTCGCGCGCTTACCAAAAACACCGAGCAGTACGATTCGTAATAAACAGGCTTCTCAAACGACGAACGCCGCAATAGCTGCGCGTCGCCAAGCAGGTAGAAGTCGGTTGCCAACGCCGAACCCAGATCACGCGCTTCATTCAACGTTAGATTAAGCGAGCCGGCGTAACCAACACCCTTCGCTGCCGAACGGGACAAGTCAGTATCGGAAACAGTTAACTCCGGCAGGGCTTTCAAGTGCGCGTAGAGCTTCTCGGTCGCTAGCTTCCCGAACTCGGTAGAACCGAAGTCTAATACACTGATGCTCGTGCGCGCGTAAGAGTTCCCCGCAAGCAGGAACAATAGACAGATCGCGCAAACAAAACGCATCATCCGGCAGTTCGTTCGACAGTTTGCTTCCGCGCGCCCGCACGGTGATAGAGTTCGTAAACTTCAGCCTTCACTTCTGCCGGGAAACAGATGCGATGTAATTCGTAAGGTTGCTGAAGTCCTCGGACAACGTTGCTCACTTCGCTGATCTCTCTGATCTGCGGTGACGCATAACCGCTTTCCACGTAGATGTGCGTTTTGGGTTCCGCCTTTTCGGCCGCGTAATAGTTGTAGTACGGCAGATCGCTCGCGCGGTCTTCGACGAAGTAGTACTCGGGATCGAAACCCGCCTGCTCGACGATCTTTCTCGCTCCAAGAAGAAAGTCCGCCTGCTGATCGTGCGGCATGTCGAGATCGATGGCTTTGAACAAACTACGCACGGTGAATCGCCGGCTGAGATCGCTCAGGATCTCGTCACCCGATCGCTGCCATTGCTTCACGTGAAACACGAAATCCGAATCGTCGATCTGAAGATGTTCGGTGATCGATAACTCTTCACGGCGCAAAACCTTTTCGAATGCAGTGTCGGGCGCGTACCAAACTTCTTTTCCGTCGTCGAGCAGGCGCAACGCACGGCGAATGATCGAGCGCAACGCTGCTTCCGCCGAACGCAAGGTGCGATGAAAGTAGACCTGGCGAAACATGTAGTAACGCGCCTGCAGGTATTCTTCGACGGCGTAAACACCGCGTGCTTCGACATAGATTCGATCCGCGGCTTCATCGATGGCCAGCGCGTTGATGATCCATTCGAGATCGTAGATGCCATACTTCGCTCCGGTCATCAGCGAATCGCGCAAGAGGTAGTCCATGCGATCGACGTCAAGCTGTGACGATACGAGTTGGGCCAAGGCAGATGGTCTAAACGTGCCTTCGATTATACCCGCGACGTTACGCGGCAGATCGGGCGAGTAAGATTTCAGTAACGCGCCAATCTCCGATCCGTCGTCGAGAATCACTTGGACCGTGCGTTGCTCGTGATGAAAGTCCATCAACTTCTCCATCACGTGTGAAAACGAACCATGGCCCACGTCGTGTAACAACGCGGCCGCACGCGCCGCAACGCGATCGGCAGGAGCAATCGAATATCGCTCACGGAAACGATCGAGCACGCGCGTCATCAGATGAAACGCGCCGAGTGAATGAGTGAAGCGTGAATGTTCCGCGCCTTGATACGTGTATAGACCAAGACCAAGTTGTTTAATGCGACGCAAACGTTGAAACTCGGCCGCATCGATCAGACGCATCATCAACTCGCCTTCGTCTGAGTCGGTTTGCAAACGAATTATGTTGTGAACGGGATCGCGATAAATGCGTTCTGTCATTCGCTCCTAAATATATAACAGCGAACTCCGGAAACCAGCGAATACGGTTGAAATTTCTGGATTTTCCCATTTTTTTGGATTTGACCCGCGAATGCCGGTGTGTCCATTTGGCTCCAACTGGTGAAATATTGCAGGAAAAAGGGTAGTGACCCCGCGGGCATGCTAATTGCCAAAAACCCGACGGACGAGGCCTCTTTTTAAGCCGCTCGTTAGGAATTCTTCGGTGCTACCAGCAAAAAGGGTGATTCAACACAGGAGGGGAGGTAGCACCTTTGTCTAGTTCAAGAAAGGAAAGCAGAAAATGAAGAATGTTTTTAAGTTTCTTGGCCTGTCGGCACTGCTCATGTGCTTCGCCCTGTTAGCAGGCAGTGCGGCCGCGCAGAGTTCGACGACAGGTTCAATAGAAGGAACGGTGACCGATGCTAACGGCGCTGCTGTTCCTGGCGTTTCTGTTAAGGTGACGAGTCCGAATTTGATCTCGGCCCAAACAGCAACGACAGACGACAATGGCCGTTTCAGGGTCCTTAACCTTCCCCCCGGAAAGTATGCAGTTACGATTGAAGCTGATAAGGGATTTGCGAAGGCTGAGAGAACTGAAGTTGAAGTAAATCTTTCGAAGACCAGCACGGCTGACCTGCAACTTCAGCCAGCCGGCGCCCAGGCGACTGTTACAGTCACCGATACCGCCGGTGCTGCGGTCGACGTGAGTGGTTCGACGACTGGTTCAAACGTTTCATCGGATCAGTTTTCAAACTTCCCGACCCAACGTACTGTTCAGGGCCTCTACACGATCGCTCCGACAGTGACGCGTTCGGGTCTTCGTGATGCGACCGGTCGCGATCGCGATCCTTCGGTCGCTGGTTCGTCAGGTCCGGAAAACAACTACATCCTCGACGGTGTGAACACCACTGACCCCGCTTTCGGCGGTTCGGGTGCCAATCTTCCGTTCGAGTTCGTACAGGAAGTTGAAATCAAGACCGGTGCGTATGGTCCGGAGTACGGCAGATCAACCGGCGGAATTTTCAACGTCATCACCAAGAGTGGTGGCAACGAATTCCACGGCGACATCTTCGGCTACGGCACCAGCAAAGGTATGGTGCGCGAAGTGAAGAACTTCCCGTTCACCGGTTCTGCAGCCAATGGCTTCTCGGAAGTAGATCTGGGCGGCGACATCGGTGGCCCGATCGTGAAAGACAAGCTCTGGTTCTTTGGAGCTTTCAACCCGCAGAAGCGTAAGAACTTCTACCTGACGCAGACGTTCCACCTGCCAGTGGAGAACGATGTAACCATCCCGTTCTACGCCGGCAAGGTCACGTGGGCGCTCAATTCGCGTAATACATTCACCGCTTCGACCTTCGGCGATTTCACGAAGATCGATGGCTTCCTGGCCACCTTGGCGCTAAACAACGTCAACGGTTTCGGCGACGACATCACCGCTTTCGAAGGACGTCAGGAAACTGGTGGTCACAATTATGCATTCCGTCTCAACTCGACGATTACCAATACCTTCATCGCCGAGATCTCGGGCGGTCTGCACTTCCAGAGGGCCAACACCATTCCGCGCGCGGTTGACCAACCGCTCATCACTGACAACTTTGCAGTGTTGAGAGGCGGTAGCGTGCTGTCGCCAGTTAATACAGGCGTCAATGCTAACAACCTGGCCATCTGTCCCAGCAATCCGAATCCGAACGACAATGGATTCGTCGATCCACGTAGCCAGTGCGTCGGCACGGGCTTCATCGAGTTCGTCGATGGCCGTGGCGGCTCTTTGCAGCGTAACTTTGTACGTGGTCCCGGTTTCGGTCTGTTTACCTTCCAGGATCGCAACCGTTACGAGTTCAACGCACACATGCAGAACATCGTAGCGGGCGCCCACACCGTGAAGTGGGGCTTTGAGTGGAGTCAGAATCGCTACAACATCGATACCCGTTCCAGCGGTCCAGCAGTTACCTTCGGATTTGCTTCAGGTAACCTGAACTTCAATGGCAACACGGGAGCGACATCGCCGTTGACGCCGACGAACGGCAACTCAAACGCGATCAACGGTTCACGCATTACCAATAACTGGTTGGTGTGCACGGTCATTAGCGGTGCCATCACTTGTCCGAGCACAGCGGGTGTTGTGCGTGCTCAGGCGATTCCCGCGGCGACGCTGGCGGCTCTGGGTTTGACAGTGAATCCTACTGCCACCCCGATCACCACGGCCCAAGCGTTTGGCAATCCGTTCCTTCTGAGAAACACCACTCGTGTTCGTGACTTCCAGCTTATTGGTGAAACCTACACGAACGTGGAGAGCTTCTATGTCGGCGACGACTGGAAATTCGCCAAGAACTTCCAGCTCAGCTTCGGCGTTCGCTGGGATTACCAGCAAGCTTACTCCGATGGTGGTGCTACCTACCTGAAGTTCAATAACTTTGACGACAATGCTGCGCCGCGTTTTGGCTTTATCTGGGATTTCACGGGTAAAGGCAAAGGCAAACTCTTCTTGAACTACGCGCAGTTTATCGAGGTTCCGATTCCGCTGGACATCAACGTTCGCGCAGGCGGCGGCGACACACAGACGGATAAGAACTTCAACGTCGACAGAGTGAATGCCCCTGCGGGCGCGCTCATCCTGCCCGGCGTCAGCACGGGCTCGACCAACTTGGGATCCTCAGCAACACCGCTGGATCCGGGTCTAAAACCGCAGAGCATTCGTGAGTACACCGGTGGTGTTGAGTACGAAGTTGGCGGTGATGTGGTGCTTGGCGCTCGCGGCGTTTATCGCGCGATGGTCAACGTCATCGAAGACGGTTCATTCGACGACGGCGACACCTACTTCATCTTCAACCCGGGCCGCATTGGCACCGGCACGACCGAAGAAGCTGCCTGCGCTGGTGACCCGTCGGTTCCACGCGCTCCTCAGTGCTTCGGCCGCGCTCAGCGTTTCTACCGCGCAGTCGAGTTCTCGGCGAACAAGCGATTTACGAATAACTTCCAGTTCATCGCTTCGTACGTGTTCTCGAGCCTGATCGGAAACTACGAAGGCCTCTTCCGTAACGACAACGGACAGTCTGACCCGAACATCACTTCGTTGTTCGACCTTCAGAGCCTGCTCGCGAACACTTACGGACGTCTACCGAACGATCGGCCGCACCAGTTCAAGTTCAACGGCAGCTATCGCACGCCGTGGAGAATGCTGGTCAGCGGAAACTTCTATGCGCAGTCAGGTGTGCCGTTCAACCAACTGATTCCGCATCCGATCTATGGCAACAACGAAGGCTTCGCAGTCCAACGCGGAACCGCAATCGTTCCGACTGTGTCAGCCGTTGACCCCGGTTTCCCGAACGTTGTCGAAAGCATCGGTTCCACCCGAACGCCGACGACGTACAACCTGGATCTGGGTGTCTACTATCCGATTAGAGTTGGTGAAGGCAAAGAGCTGCGCTTGACCGGAGACTGGTTCAACGTCTTCAACAGCCAGCGTGCCGTAACTTTGGACCAAACCTTTGAAATCACCAGCGGCGTCGCGGGTGTCCCGAACACGGCCAATCCGTTCTATGGATCGGCGCTGCTCGTTCAGGCTCCGTCCGCCTTCCGGTTTGGCGCCAAGTTCACCTTCTAGTAGTTAGCTTCCGTACAGGCAATAGCCCTTGCGGTTTTACGGGGAGAGGCGCCGACCAAGCGTCTCTCCCCAATTTCTTTTTCAGGACTCGTTTTCAGCTTGATCTTGGTGCGCTTCAGGAGTTAAATCTGCAAGCCTCAAGAGTTGTTCAAGGAGGTTTTCCAAATGCCACGTCTGACGTCTCGCCGCGGCCGCGCTGAAGTCCATTTCTTTGTCTTAATTATCTGCGTGTTGCTTTTACCTGTCGCGGTTTCGGGCCAGGGAAGCGGTAGGGCTTCGACAGGCACCGGTGGCATTCATAGCATCCAGGGCTACGTGTTCTTTCCTTCGGGCCGGCGGGCTGAAGGCACGATCGTGGTGAAGCTGCAACCGATGAATGGCGGTGAGATCACAGTCATTCCTGACAGCAGTGGAGCGTTTAGCTTTGGCGCGTTATCGCCCGGCAACTACGCAGTGATCGTTAACGCCGGTGATGATTATGAGGTTGCGCGTGACAGCGTTTATATCGATTCGGACCTTAACTTATCGCGCGGCGGCATGCGCGTGCCTACGACTCCACGTCGCTACACGGTGATGATTCACTTGCAAGAGAAGCGTGGCGCGGCTGTCAAAGCCGGCGTAGTGAACGCAGCGCTGGCTGCGGTGCCTGAGAACGCCCGCAAGCTATTCGAGAAAGGATTAGACCACGCGCGCGCAGGCGAGACCGCGAAAGCGGCGGACAGCTTGAAAGAAGCCGTTGCTCTGTATCCGAACTTTCCGCTTGCCCTCAATGAACTCGGCGTGCAGTACCTGAAGCTCGGTCACACGGCAAAGGCGATCGAAACTCTTAAAGCCGCAGTGAAACTTAGTCCTGACGCGTACGGTCCGCGGCTAAATTTGGGAATAGCCCTACTCGAAGCTAAACAGTTTGCGGAAGCCGAGGAGCAATTACGCGAAGCGCTGAAACATAATGCTTCGTTGCCGACTGGACACATGTATCTCGGTCTATGCCTGGTCCGTCTCAATCGCTACGACGATGCCGAGAAAGAGTTGTTGCTTGCCGTAGAAGGAAGTGGCAACCAGTTGGCTATGGCGCAGTATTATCTCGGCGGGATTTACTGGAAGAAAGAGGAGTACCCGAAGGCGGTCGAAGCGTTGGAAACCTACCTGCGACTGACACCCAACGCACAGGACGCCGACCGCGTGCGTGCTACAATCAGGGACCTCCGTGGTCGCACTCCCTAGTAGTTTGACATAGAAAGGAAAGCAATCATTATCATGCCCAGCAATAGCTTCTACATCCGGTTCACCGTTTTTAGAATCGCCCTCATCGTCTGTTGTGCCTTGACTGCCGCGTTGCCGATCTACTCCCAGGGAGTGTTGCCGGGCAGTTCACGCGGCCCGACCACCGGCAGTGGCAACAACACGATCCAGGGGCGTGTTCATTTCCCGTCAGGCCAGACCACCGGCTCGGTAAAGGTCAGCTTGGAGAGCACGAGTTCGTTTGGAGCATCGTCGTCCACTGCCACTGACCAGGACGGAACGTTTCGTTTTCGCGGCCTCGAGCCCGGCAGTTACACGGTAATCGTGGACGCGGGCAATCAGTATGAAAAGGCCCGTGAACCAGTAATCATCGATCAAGAATCCAGAGGACGCCTTGTGCAGGTCGCAGTTCAATTGCGCTTCAAAGTCGACGCTTCCAACCCGGCGTTTGCCGGTGTGCCCGAGAAGGCGTTGAACCTTTACGAGAAGGGTACGGCAGCGGCGAAGAAAGGTGACAACAAGGCAGCCGCCCAGTTTTTCAGTGACGCTGTTGCGGCGCATCCAAACTTCGCCATGGCTCTTACCGATCTCGGCTTCCAGTACATGAAGCTCAATCAGATGGACAAGGCCGCCGAGACATATGAAGCGCTGATAAAACTCAAACCTGAAGACCCGACCGCCCATCTCAATCTTGGTATCGCACGCTACAACCAGAAGAAGTTTGAAGACGCCGAGACTCACCTGCGCAAGGCGCTGGAGTTGAAAAGCACTGGTCCAATGGCCCACTACTATCTCGGCATGACGCTCGTCAACTTGAAGCGGCACAATGAGGCGTTACCTGAATTCGAGGCGACGGTCGCGAACGGCGGTGAAAATATCGCGCTGGCGCACCGGTATCTCGGCGGGCTCTACATGAGTACGAACAAGAACCAGCAGGCGGCGGACGAATTGGAGAAGTATTTGAAACTCGATCCGAAAGCGCCTGATGCGGACCGGATCAAGGGAACAATCAAAGATTTGAGAAGCAAGCAGTAATTAACTGCGTTTCAGATCCAGCAGATGACCGAGTTTCTCTTTCTTGGTGCGCAGGTAACCGGCGGCGTCTTCCGTGGCGTCAACCTCAATCGAAACGCGCTCGACAATCTGCAACCCCGACTCTTCGAGCGCGCGTAGCTTCAGCGGATTGTTGGAAATTACTTTCACTTTGCACAAGCCGAGGTCGTAAAGGATCTCCGCACACTGTTTGTACTCGCGCAAATCAACCTCCAGCCCGAGCCTCACATTCGCTTCGACGGTGTCGGCACCCTGGTCCTGGAGTGCATAAGCGCGGATTTTATTAACAATGCCGATGCCGCGTCCTTCCTGTTGCTGGTAGACGATTGCGCCACGGCCTTCCTGGTTGATCATCTGCATCGTCTGGTGCAACTGGCGTCCACAGTCACACTTGGTCGAACCAAAGACGTCGCCGGTCAAACACTGGGAATGAATCCGGACGAGCGTTGGCACATCGCGTTTCATCTCGCCTTTAAAGAGGACCACGAACTCCTCGTCCGTGGTCAGCGAGCGATAGGCCGCGATGCGAAAGTCGCCCCATTCGGTGGGTAAATTGGCGACCGCCACTCGCTCGACGGTGCCCGTCTCGACGTCATCGCAACAGGTTCCGGCCGTGTATTTTTGTGATGTCTGTGCTTCCATGGCTGCTACCAGCAGGGTTATCAGAGTAAAATTGGGTTGGTCGATTATAGAAGGAAGAGATAAAACCCCACAAGCGGACCCATGGCAGGTGGCTACGAAGATACCGATTCCCCGACTCAGGTCGGCGAAATTTCAAGCGCGGAGGACTCCGGCACGACTGAACGCCGGCCCGTGCTCGTTGCTTTGGGTGGAGAACTGCTCGCCGCGCCCATTCCGCTCGAACGTCCTGAAGTAACACTCGGCCGCGCGCTCGACGCGCACGTTCGTATAAACGATCAGAAGGCTTCCCGGCTACACGCGTGTATCAGCACTGAAGTCGATTCCAATTCAGGCACGACTATCTTCAAGGTCAGGGATCTAAATTCCACAAACGGCACGCTCCTCAATGGGCGCCCGGTTACCGAAGCCGTTTTGAATCACGGCGACAAGATACTCGTCGGCAACCAACTCTTCCGTTTTGAGCTTCTCGACGAAATCGATCGCGCGTTTCAACAACAAATACATCGCCTCATCGGTCACGACGAGTTGACGGGTCTGCTGTCCAGCAAGTCGTTCTTCACCGAACTGAGCCGCGAAGCAGCGCGTGCGGAAGAACTCTCACATCCTTTCTGCGTCCTGATGATGGATCTCGATCACTTCAAAGCCGTTAACGACAACTACGGCCATCTGGCCGGTAATCGAACGTTGCAGGATGTGGGCGTGATCATCAAGGCGGCATTGCGTTCAGGTGACGTGGCGGCACGTTTTGGCGGTGAGGAGTTTGCCGCGTTTTTGCTCGACGCCGATTATCTGCAAGGACTCGTCGCGGCTGAGCGCGTGCGGCGCGGCGTTGAAGAGGCAGTGTTTTCGGCCGCGGCTGAAGCCGCGCATCCTACTGCCGAGCGTTTTCATCTGACCGTGAGTATCGGCGTTGCCTGCTTTCCCGATGACGCACGCGATCCGATCCGGCTGGTGGAACTGGCCGACTCGGCGCTTTACCGCGCCAAACGAAACGGGCGCAACGTGACCTGCGCGTATCGTCACTCGCTGGCACTGAACGAAGGCCCGCTGCGGCCCCGGCGTGACTGACCCTTACGACCAAGGGCGAGTGACTTTTGCAACAAACGAGAGTAGTCGGCGTGTAAGCGTCCCGATGACCTCATTTGCGATTACTTCAACGAGCCGTGTATCCTTTTTCGCCGTGAATAGCGATCTTAATTTAGCGTCCAAACCATTCAGTAATCGCCTGCTACCGTGGGCGCTGACGGCTATCATTCTATTTGTTTCGGTTATCGGGCTCGTGGTGGTAGTGCGGCTGACGACCGTCGCCAACCGCCAGGCGCAAGCGTTGCAGTTGGATATCAACAATCAGCGGCAACAAGAGCAAGGGCTATTGAAAAACGCCGAAGCAGTTAAGAACCAGCTCACTCCCGAACAGCAGCAGGCTCTTCCGGCAGCGCATCAGTTGGTTGACCGCAGGAAGTTTTCGTGGTCGAGATTGTTGGTCGATCTTGAGGCTTCACTGCCGTCAAACGTACGAGTGTCGCGTATCGCCGTACGCGACGTGACCACGCAAGCCAATCAGACGATCGCGGAGCTCGAGCTGGCGGTGTTTACGAAAAATCCTTCGACGATCACCGACATGATCACGGCGATGCACGAGCAGGGAATTTTTCAGCCTGAACTGCGCGGGCAAACGCTTCAGAAGGGGCGCGGTGAAGCCGGAACGGAATATGAGTTGTACGTCGTCTACCGTCCGCGTCCGAGCTATTCGAATGAGAACGTTGCCGAAGTGAGCGGGGCTGACAGTGGAAACGAGGGGTCTAGATGAGCGCAGAACTTACCACCACACCTCGAACTCAATACAAGCAACGGCTCAGCACGTTTGTCCAGGCCCGGCGCGGCAAGATGTTTGGCATCGCTGAAGTTGCTGCCTTAGCCGCCAGTGGTCTCGTGCTGTTGCTGGTGCTGCTTAGCTATCTCTATTTCCTCGTGCCGGCTCGTTCGCGCGTGTCATCGCTGAATGAAGATAAGGCGCGGCTGCAAACGAACCTGCAAACGCTCAAGGGTGTTGTAAACAAGGAGCAGACCACCCAGGAACAGGTCGATAAGATTGCTGCGAGTCTTGGTGAATTTGAAACGAGCCACTTGTTGCGCGCGGATCAAGGACGTCTCAATCTCTATGACGAGCTCAATCAAATAATCGTCAAGAACAATCTGCGCAACACCTCCGGACCCACGTACACGCCGCTCGATCCGTCCGGAACAAAAGCAGGCTCGGGCAAGTCAGTCACTACCAAGTGGCAGAGTTTTTATCCGGGCATCGCGGTGATGGTTACGGTCGAGGGCCAATATCAGGACGTTCGCCGCTTCATCCGCGATATTGAGCAAAGCAAACAGTTCGTTGTGATCAACCAGGTGGAATTGCAACGCGCCAACGAAAACAACGCGCCTGCCTCGGCCGAGGGCGATGACTCTGCTTCCGGCACGAGTGGCGCGCTCATCAGCCTGCAATTAAATTTGGCAACCTATTTCCAGCGCGACAATGCCCCGAACACTCAAGGCCAGCCTCAGGAATAACCGCAATGCAAGCAATTGATTTAACCAAACCCGGTGAAAAGAAGAAGGTGATTGCGGCCGCTGCTCTGGGCTTCGTCGCTCTTTTGGTTTTGTGGTGGGTTGTGTTTGGGTTTGGCGGAAGTCGCAATACAAATACGCCGCCACGCGCAGCGGCCACACCCACACCCGCGCGGAATACTCGGCCGGGAGCGCAACAGCAGCCCGGTCAAACCGTTTCGTCCGATGTCGCGTCTGCCGTGATGTGGGCGCCGATCAGTTACGAGCCGTCTGCCTACAATGCGCCGGAAGCTAAGCGAAATATCTTCGCGTACTACGTACCGCCGAAGCCACAACCGCCGGTAGTTCAGGAACCGATTCCGACGCCCAAGCCTCCTGCGCCACTGCTGCTGGCTTCGATGTCTCCGTCGAACGTCTACGCGCGTAGCGCAGATTTCAAATTAGAGATCGCGGGCGATAAGTTTACGCCGGCAACCAAGATCTATTTTGACGGACGAGAACTGCCAACCACTTACACCAGCCCGCAGCAACTCTCGGCCACCGTTGACGCGACGCTGATTGCAGCGCCCGGTCCACGCAACATCCTCGTGCGCACTCCGGACAACAGTCTCTACACCGACCCCGCAGTGCTGAATGTTGCCGCACCACCGACTCCCAACTATGTCTACGTCGGCATCATCAGTCCGAACAATCGCGTGGACGACGTCGCTATCGTTCAGGACAAGAGCAGTGGTAACAAGAACATCATGAACGTTCATCGTGGTGATGTGTTGGGCGGAAGGTTCCGGGTCACCAGTATCTCGGATAAAGAGTTGGTCATGGTGGACACGACTCTGAAGATCCAACACAAGCTCGCGATGACTGAACCCGACAAGAATTTCAACAATCCCCTGATGCGTCCGACACCGCGAGTTGAGGCTGAAGACGATGAACCTTGAAGCACTGACCGACCACAATATATGCGGGTCGAGGTTCGTTCGTTTGCCGCGGCTCTCGAACGGCGATCTGGGCGCGAAGAGACAATCCGAGGGCGGCTACACCCTCGTTGCGTTGCTCGCGTTGATGACGATCCTGGCTTTATTCGCCATGGCCTTAGCACCTCGAGTGCAGCAACAAGCACAGCGTGAACGAGAGAAGGAAGCGATCTTTCGCGGCGAGCAAGTCGCCGATGCAATTCGCCAGTATTACTTCTACACGTCGCAGGTGAAGCGTTTGCCTGGCGAGCAAGCATTACCGAGTTCGATGGAGGAGTTACTTGATGGTCTACCGAAGCCGGGTGGATCGAAGAGCCTGCAAATCCTTCGCGCATCAGCTGCACGCGATCCATTAACGCTTGACGGTGAGTGGCGTTTCGTTCGTCCGCGTTCGCAATCGCTGATTGAGTTTCAGCAATCGTTGATGTTCTACACCGGTAACTTTCTGCCTCAGCCTCGCGACCAGCAAATGATTCAATTACAGCAGTTTGCGGTTCCTCCGATCACCAGCGTCGTCAATCTCGGTACGCGTCCGACGGAGAACAATCCGTCCGGCGCCGACGACGTTTCTAGTGGTCCATTCATCGGTGTTTCGAGTCGCAGTAAGAATGATTCAGTGCTTGCTTACTACGGCATCGAGCGTCACGATCAGTGGATCTTCACGCCGTTGTTCCGCAACTAGAGTTGGACCACGGTTCCGCGTTTCACTCCTTCTTCAACTGATCTCATCTGAGCACCACTTGCGAATTTAGTCGACACACTTCGGCGGTTCCGTTGCAGTGGACCAGCTTGAAGCGTCGCGTCTCGATCGCGCAAGCGAGCGCCGCGCGACGCACTCAACGCGCGCTCGACACGCGAAAAATATTTTAGCGATCGAGTAATAAGTTATTGACATTAGAGATGTTTGCGTTTATATAGCAAGATGTTGTGCGCCGTTTACTCTAGCCCACAAGAAGGAACTATGCACAGTATCTTGTGGTCAGGAAGAAACACAAACTAACACGAAAAGAAGGAGCACATAGAAGCTATGGCAACTAAAAAAGGTGGAAAGAAAGCAGCGAAGAAGGGCGGAACCAAGAAGGCCGCGAAGAAGGGCGGAACGAAGAAAGCCGCAAAGAAGAGATAACCCAAACCAGCAGGTCACAGCACGTACCTTCCACTGGCGCACACAAACATCTGAGGCCCACGGGGCCTTGCGAGAGAAACGACGAGACCTTCAAGCGAAGCTCGTCGTTTCTTTTTGTTGTTGCTCGCTTACCGCCAATCGGGTGGTTCTAACTTCGAGGGGACGTACGCGTAATTCTGATCGCCGATGCTGTCGTTCGTCAGCGCGAGACTCTGATCGACCTGCCGGTGCACTAATTTCCTGAACTCCCATTCTTCACCCGCGTCGCGAAACACTCGCTTTGGCACCACCATCATCGTCATCCTCGCGGGATCGTCGTACGTGAGCACGTACAAAGACTTGTTCTCCAGTACGCGCTTATACATGCTCCACGCGAGTTTCGAATCGATCTGAGAAGTCTTCACCGCTACTCCCTCTTCCGAGAACGTGAGGGCAAACTCATCACGCGATTTCGGATCCCTGCGGAAGAACTTTCGCGGTGCTTCAACCAACACCATGTAGGCCAACGACGCATCGACGAGAAGGCCGATCAGCAATGCCGCCCAGAGCGGAAAATCGAAGTCGGTGAGCAACGGGATTATCATGCTGCCGAAAAAGATGAATGCCAGAACGACAACCAGTCGCACCAGTATGACCTTTTCGCCAAACATCAGTAACCGCGTAGCGCCCAGGTATTCTGCTTCCGTATGGGTGAATTTTAGTTGTATTGGTGGCATAACGAGACTCGCTGAAGATAATCAAGGGAGGCAGGAGTAACTACGATAACACAGACCGAAACGCCTTACGCGCGCTTTTCGCGGCGTGTACAGTCAACCCTATGATCTCCGTAGCTCTGGTAGAACCCGAAATCCCACCCAACACTGGAAACATCGCGCGTCTCTGCGCGGCGACGAACACGGCCCTGCAGATCGTCGGCGTCACCGGATTTCGCATGGACGACCGGGCCGTGCGTCGCGCCGGCCTCGACTACTGGCCGCACGTACAACTCTCGCGACACGCAACCCTCGAGTCCCTTCAGCAGACACTGCCGCAAGCACGATTCGTCTATCTCACCACCAAAGCCGACCGCGTCTATACGGATTGGGCGTTTCAACCTGACGATTGCCTCGTCTTTGGTCCGGAAACGCGCGGCTTACCGGAGGACCTACTGCGGAGTAACTGGGACAACTGTCTCAAGATACCGATGCTCAATCCCAACGTGCGCAGCTTGAATCTCGCCACTGCGGTCGGTATCGTGCTCTACGAAGCACTGAGACAAACGAATCGCTTTAACTCTTGATGTCCGAACGAAAAAACATACGTAACATCGCAATCATCGCGCACGTCGATCACGGTAAGACCACGCTCGTCGATGCCATGCTCCGCCAGTCAGGCACCTTCCGCGAAAACGAACAGGTCCGCGACCGCGTCATGGATTCCATGGATCTCGAACGCGAACGCGGCATCACCATCATGGCCAAGAACACCGCCGTTCGTTATCGCGACGTGAAGATCAACATCGTCGATACGCCCGGCCACGCAGACTTCGGCGGCGAAGTCGAGCGCGTGTTGAAGATGGTCGACGGTGTGATGCTGCTGGTCGATGCCGCTGAAGGCTGTTTGCCGCAAACCCGATTTGTCCTGCGCAAGGCGCTCGAAGCGCGTCTGCCGGCGATCGCCGTGGTCAACAAGATCGATCGCAGCGATGCGCGCCCTGCGGAAGTGGTGAACGAGATTTACGAACTCTTCCTCGATCTCGACGCGACCGACGAGCAGATCGAGTTTCCGATCCTTTACGCCGTCTCGCGTGACGGCACTGCCAAGCGCAAACTCGAAGACCATTCAAACAACCTGCAACCGTTGTTCGATCAGATCGTCGAGACGATTCCAACGCCACGCGAGCTCCGCCCTGACTCCCTCCAGTTGCTCGTCGCGAATCTCGACTACAACGACTACGTTGGACGGCTCGCGATCGGCCGAATCTTCTCGGGCGAAATCAAAGTCGGCGATCAGATTACGGTCGTAAAACCAGATCGGACGACGCATAAAACCAAAGTCTCGCAACTCTACGTCTTCGAAGGTCTGAAACGTGAGTCAGTCGACAAAGCAGGCTTCGGTGAGATCGTCGCGCTCGCCGGAATCGAGAACATCCATATTGGCGACACGATTACTACCGTCGAAAACCCGCAGCCATTGCCGTCGATCGCCGTCGACGAACCGACGATTGCGATGATCTTCGGCGTTAACAACTCGCCGTTTGCCGGGCGGGAAGGAAAGTATGTTACGTCGCGCCAACTCAAAGAACGTCTCGACAAGGAGATCCTCGGCAACGTTGCGATCAGAGTTGAAGACACTGAATCGCCCGATCAATTCAAAGTATCGGGCCGTGGTGAACTGCAACTCGCGATACTGATCGAGATGATGCGTCGCGAAGGTTACGAGCTCCAGGTTTCGAAGCCCGAAGCCATCACACGCAACGTCGACGGTCAGCTCCTCGAACCGATCGAAGCTGTGGTGGTTGATTGTCCTGACGAGTTCATCGGCGTAGTCACCGAAGCGCTCGGCCGTCGCAAAGGACAGATGACGAAGATGATCAATCATGGCACCGGGCGAGTGCGGCTCGAGTTTGAAGCACCGTCGCGAGGCTTGATCGGTTTTCGCAACGAGTTCCTCACGGAGACGAAAGGCACGGGACTGCTCAACACGATGTTTTTGCGCTGGGGTGAGTGGCAGGGAACGATGCGCGGCCGCGCTACCGGATCGCTCGTGGCCGATCGTACCGGCGACACAACGACCTACGCGCTTTTCAATTTGCAGGAGCGCGGCACGCTCTTCACGCGACCAGGGACGAAAGTTTACGAAGGAATGATCATCGGCGAGAACGCGCGCCCGGTCGATCTCGACGTAAACGCCGTCAAGGAGAAGAAGCTTACTAACATGCGCGCCTCGACCGCCGACGAAGCGATGCGCCTGGTGCCGCCAAAAGATCTTTCGTTGGAACAAGCACTTGAGTTCATCGCCGATGATGAGCTTGTCGAAGTGACGCCGCAGACAATCAGGTTGCGCAAGCGAGTGCTGCCGGCAAACCAGCGGCCGAAGAAGAAAGAGTCCGTCGAGTAGCACATGCGAGGTACTTTTCGCCTTCCGCCTGTTTACCCGATCACTGACACTCAAATCTCAGGTTTATCGCACGCGGAACAGATCGCGTTGTTCGCCGAGCGAGGCGCGACTCTGGTGCAACTTCGCGACAAGCGCGCGCCCACTTTGAAGTTTTACGAAGAATCTGCCGCGGCGCTCGCGATTGCCGCCGAACGCCGTGTGCGGCTCATCATCAACGATCGCGTCGATATCGCACTGGCGCTCGGCGCGGCGGGCGTGCATCTGGGCCAGGATGATTTGCCGCCACAGATCGCTCGACGTTTGCTCGGTAATGAAGCCATCATCGGTTATTCGACTCACTCAGTCGCCCAGGCGCTGGAAGCAGCGAAGTTACCAATCGACTACCTTGCGATCGGCCCCATCTTCACTACGCGCACGAAAGAAAATCCGGATCCCGTTGTTGGCGTGGACGGTTTGCGGGCGGTGAAGGCGGCCATCAATCTGCCACTGGTTGCGATCGGCGGGATTACGGCCGAAAACATTAATGAAGTGCTCGAATCCGGTGCCGATTCCGTCGCGATGATCAGTGGACTCTGGCAAGGGTAAACCTCACGGCCAACATTATTTGCTTGCGTTTATCATGGTTTTGCGCGAGAATCGCCGACGGTTGCGCGCGGGATCCAGGAACCCTGATCGCAACCGCCCACCTCAAGCGGCGACACGTCATTTTGGCCTTAAACTCCGGAGTTCTGAGCTAAATGAGCTTCTTCGATCTGCCCCCGATAATCGAGCGAATGTTGCTGGTTTCCGACAAGATCAGCGACCTGAACTTCTCGGTTGGACAGGTGCCACAAGTCGAAATCAGCGGAAAACTCACGCCCGTCCAGCCCCTCGGGATGCAGAAGCTCTCGCCGTATCAGACCGAAATCATCGCCATGACACTCATGCATGGCCACCCCGATGCCGCGGAAAAACTAGCACGTACCGGCACAGCGGATTTGAGTTATTCGCTTCCGTCGCGCGCGCGTTTTCGCGTGAATATCTTCCAGCAGCGCGGCGTCTACTCGATCGTAATGCGAGTTATCCCGACGGAGATTCCGACGCTCAAACTCCTCGGCTTGCCGCCGCAACTGTCTGAAATCGCCGAACTGCGCAACGGCCTCGTGCTGGTCACTGGTCCAACCGGTTCGGGCAAGAGTTCGACTCAAGCCGCCATTATCGACAGCATCAACGAGAAGAAGCAGTACCACATCGTCACGATCGAAGATCCGATCGAATATCTCCATTTACACAAGCGCTCGACGATCAATCAGCGGGAGGTTGGTCACGATACACGCGACTTTCCGTCGGCCTTGCGGGCTACGTTGCGCCAGGCTCCGAAAGTGATCCTGATCGGCGAGATGCGAGACTTCGAAACGACGGAGATCGCGTTGGAAGCAGCCGAGACCGGACACCTCGTACTTTCAACGCTACACACGATTGACGCTTCAAAGACAGTCGATCGCATCATTGGTCTCTATCCAAAGAACGAAGAACAGGTCATCAGAACGCGTCTCGCGCAGACGTTCCGCTACATCATCTCGCAGCGATTGGTTCCGAAAGCAGACGGCTCGGGCCGCATTGCGGCAGTCGAAATTTTGCGTTCAAGCCCGCGCACACGCGAGTACGTCGAAGCCGGCGAAATCGAAGGCAAGTCGCTGCTCGACGCGATGCGCGATGGCAAGCTCGACGGCATGCAGGACTTCGACACGGTCATCAAGGGACTGATCGAATCAAAGATCGTGTCGCTCGAAGACGGTCTTGCGTTCGCAACGAACCAGAATAATTTGCTCTTGTCACTCAAGGGCATGACCGCCGCGGAAGATTTCATCCGCCGCGAGGTCGATCACATGCCTGCAAATTCCTTTTCCGACTCCGGCTCCATGCTCGGCATGATTGAGTAACCACTTGCCCATGATCATCGTCTGTCCCAAATGTTCGACACGTCTTCAGGTGGACCAGGAGAAGTCGCCGAACCGGCCATTCAACGTTCGTTGTCCCAAGTGCAGCAGCACGATCAGTTCAGGTGGCGCGAGTCCGGCGCTGGAGCAGAGTGCGTTGGCCGTCGGTGATTCACCAGCTACGGATCATCCACGTTTTGAACCAGCCACGGCGCGCGCTTACGAGCCCGTGACTCAACAGGCCGTCACGCCCGCTTCCAACGACGCCCTTCAGATGCTTGCCGAACTGTTGGCGAATAGCACGGGCCGGGAACATGACAAATCCGGTGCGCGTCCGGCGTGGGATAAGCGCAAAGCGTTGGTCTGTTCGGCGGAACCTCTGCGCGAGCCGCTCGCACGTAAGTTGACGGACAGCGGCTATCAGGTTTTTGTGGCTGAAGAGACGCGGCAGGCGATCGAAACGATGCGTTCGAAACAGTTGGACGTCGTGTTGCTCGACCCGCAGTTTGATTCCGCCGAACAAGGTTCGGCATTTGTTGTGCGGGAGGTGAATGTTTTACGACCGTCGCAACGGCGCCGTCTGTTCTTTGTTCTCCTGTCACCCTCATTGCGCACGATGGATGCGCATGCAGCGTTTCTCAACAACTCCAACGCAATCGTCAACGTCACCGATCTTGACGATCTGGATCGCGTGATGGACATCGCCCTCCGTGAGTACAACGAACTCTACCGCGAATTCTTTACCGCATCTGGTCTGACCGCTTTGTAGTCCTTCCTAGTAGTTCGCGCTTGGTAGTTCCCCCTTTGTAGTTCTACGTCGCCACTGGCATTATTTTGTGGCGATGAGAGCGACCTCCTCAGCACATCATCACCAGAGTTCCGTGCATCATCACGCTCACGGACACCATCGTTCGTCCGACAACTGGCGGCGGTTGAGTTTGGTGCTGTCGCTGACGCTTCTCTACATGATCGCGGAAGCGGTTGGCGCGTGGTGGACCGGATCGCTGGCGTTGCTCGCCGATGCGGGCCACATGTTTACCGACGTCGCCGCGCTTGCGCTCGCATTGACTGCGGTGTGGTTCGGATCGCGTCCGGCAACTTCCAAAAAAACATTTGGTTATTACCGTCTCGAGATCATAGCGGCGCTGGTGAATGGCGTCGCGCTCGTCGTCATTTCGCTTTTCATTTTTTACGGAGCTTATGAACGTTGGCTCGACCCACCGGTGGTGCGCACCGGACCGATGATCGCGGTGGCTGCCGGCGGTCTCATTGTTAACTTGATCTGCGCGTGGATCCTGCACGGCCGCGATGAAATCGACCTCAACATCCGCGGCGCGTGGATGCACGTGATGGGCGACGCGCTCGGCTCGGTGGCTGCGATTCTCGCCGGTGTTTGCATGTGGTTTTTTGGCTGGTATGCGGCGGACGCAGTGTTCAGCGTCGTTATCAGTATCTTGATTATCTGGGGTTCGGTGCGATTGATCCGCGAGTCGACGAACGTGCTGTTGGAGGGCACGCCGGCCCACATCAATCTAGCGGCCGTTGAAGATGAGATCCTTGCAACTGTAGGCGTTTCGGACGTTCACGACCTGCACGTTTGGACCATCACTTCCGGACGCGAGGCTTTGAGCGCGCACGTGATTCACTCGGAAAGTATTTCGCAGGCGGCGCTGTTGCGGGAGTTGCGAACGAAGCTGCACGACCGGTTTGGCGTCGATCATTTGACGATTCAGATGGAAACGTCGGATTTCGAAGACGAGACGTTTCACTTTTGTCACGCGGGCACCGCGTGTTTTCGTTCGCGCAGAAATTGAGCCAGGGATGGAACTGAATCTTTTGATGACGCTCGATCTCCGCGAGCAGGCGGCGTTGCAAGCCGCGCTGGTCACGCACGGCGCGCCCGATGCGCTGGTGACGCTCGCACTGACTGGCGGCTGCCGCATCAGTTCGCTGGAAGAAGCGCGACAACTCCGCAAATGGCTCGCAGAAGCGCGTACCGCCGGCGATTCGGATTTCGCTGCGCTGCACGTCATCGAGAGAGCGCTAATCGACTTCGGCCTATGAACGAGGTTCAACTTCCATACGGACGCGATCTAGTTAAGTTCAGTTGGGATAGGGATCGGTTCGCGGTTGTTGCGGATGAGACATTTTCGCGGGATACGTTAACTGACTTTGAAGTCGGCGCGGCGCTCGATTCGCCGATCCACTCGCCGCCGCTTGATGAAATCGTCGATAGCGACGACAGCGTGTTGATTGTCGTGTCGGATGCAACGCGTCCCACGGCGAGCGCGCAGGTGGTCAACCTGCTGGTGCGGCGTCTGGTGCAGATCGGTGTTTCGCCCGAACAAATGGCCATTATCTTCGCGACCGGAATCCATCGTCCGGTGACGGAGCAAGAGAAAATCGAACTGCTGACGCCGTTTATCGTGCAGCGTCTTCAGGTGCTTCAGCACGATGCTTACGATCCCTCGAAGTTGATCTCCTTTGGCGCGACGGAGAATGGCCTTGAGGTCGAACTGAGCAGCGCGTTGCAACGATACTCGCGCGTGATTCTCACCGGTGGGATCAACTTCCACTACTTCGCTGGCTTCACTGGCGGCCGCAAGTCGATCTGCCCGGGTCTTGCTTCAGCAGAGACGATCAAAGCCACGCACATGCTCGCGTTGGACTTCGAAACCGGCGCGCGTAAAGCGGGCGTTGGCACGGGATTGCTGGACGGCAATGCCGTACACGAAGAATGCGAACGCATCGCTGAGTTCGTGGAACCTGCATTTGGCATCAACACGATCGTCGATCAAACGAAACGCGCGGTGAAGTTGTTTTGCGGTGATTGGCGCCAGGCGCACCGGGCCGCATGCGACGATTACCTGGACCGGCACTCAGTTCAAATTCCCGAGCGGCGTGAAGTCGTGGTTGCGAGTTGCGGCGGCTTCCCTTACGACATCAACTTGATTCAGGCCCACAAGGCGCTCGACATGGCGAGTCATGCCTGCAAGGATGGCGGCACGATCGTGTTGCTGGCCGAGTGCCGCGATGGCCTTGGTCGTCCCGATTTCTTGAAGTGGTTTGACTCTGCGAATTCACGTGCCCTCGCGGAGCGATTGCGAAACGAGTACGAGGTCAACGGGCAAACGGCTTGGGCCTTGCTTACGAAAGCCGAGCGTTATCGAGTGTGTCTGGTTTCGGAATTACCGGACGAACAAGTGAAACTGATGCGTATGACGCCGGTGCGCTCGATTGCCGAGGCGCTCGAAGGCGCAAGCGATCGAACGGGATTCATCATGCCGCGTGGAGCAGCGATCTTGCCGCGGATAGAGAAGACAAGTGGAGCTGAAGCTTAGAGCGTGCAGTGTGCGGAGTTGGGAGTGGCGCGATCGCGAGGCAATCGTGCGTCACGCCAATAACCGCAACGTCTGGATCAACCTGCGCGATCGCTTTCCACATCCGTACACTACGAACGACGCGCGCCGCTGGCTCGACATGGTCGTCGATCAGAAACCCGAAACGAATTTCGCGATAGCCGTCGCGGACGAAGCTGTCGGTGGGATCGGTTTCACCGTGCAATTCGACGTGGCGCGGCGCTCGGCGGAAATCGGTTATTGGCTCGGCGAGGAACTTTGGGGGCGAGGCATCGCGACCGAGGCATTAATTGCCGTGACGGACTATGCCTTTTCCAATTACGATGTCTGCCGTTTGTATGCGCACGTGTTCGATTGGAATGGCGCTTCAGCGCGAGTGCTCGAGAAAGCTGGTTATACTTTCGAAGGCCGTTTGCGCAAGAGCGTGACGAAGGACGGCCAGACCATCGACCAGTTGATGTATGCGATCATTCGTTGAAAATAACAGGAGACGACTCACATGAAAAAACTCGCTGCCTTCCTGGTTGTCTTATGCATTGGCGGCATTGTGAATGCGCAAGGACAGAGTGCGGATACTGACGGAAAGCACGTGCCGTTGAGCGAGCCGGCAGTAGCCACGGACGGCACCGGCGCCGCAGCGCTGGAAGCGACGTTGCGAACTACTTCTTTGACTGGCTCACCTGAGGCGCCGGTCACAAATGTTCGCGTGGTAGTCAAAAACACAAGCGCGATCCCCTACGCCTTCGTTTCCGGTTTCGTCACGTTCTACGACGCAGCGGGGGTACGTTGCGGCGAAGGGATATTCAAAGCAGACGCGCTGGCTGTGAACGAGTCGTTTGAAACAGACACGCCGGGCTTGAGAATTCGTTGCGAAGCAGCGAGCTGGCGCATTATGGCCACGAACCTGTTGCCGCGTATTCCGCCAAACACGATGATTGCTACTTTATCGCGCACTCCTCAGAATCTGGTGATCGTGATCGATGGCGAGTCGCACCCGATTCAGTTGGACAAACCGCTGGTGCTCACGTTGGGTGAAAGACGTCGGACGGTTGTTGTTCGTGCGGCTCCTTAATTGCTAGCATTGAACGGCAGCAAGACAAAAACATCGGATCGACAAAGCGGGGGTGAAGTATGGCAGACAATGAGAAGTGCGCACATGCTGTTTGTCTATGTGCGGCGGAAGGCGATAGTGATTACTGTAGCGAGTACTGTGAAAACGCCGAAGACACAGGCGTCACTGAAATAGCCTGTGGCTGCGAGCACGCTGGTTGCAGGTAGCTTTCGTAAGATTTTTGGACTTTCAGACGCTCCGTTGGGAGATAAACCGATGCTCCTGACGGAGCGCTTGAGTATTTGATGCTTAGCACGCTGATCGAACTACAACGGCTGAAAGGTCTCGACCGCACAGGTTGGGTGTTACGCGGTTTTGCGAACGGGACCGAGTCGGTGGCCGCGCATTCGTTTGGTGTGAGCGTCACGGCGATGTTACTCGCGGATGAACTGATCGCGCAGGGTGTTGCCATCGACGTTGAAAAGATCCTGCGCCTATCGTTGCTGCACGATTGGGCCGAAGCACGCGTCGGCGACATGCCGCGCACGGCTACGATGTATTTTGGTGCTGAAGCGCGGAAGCAAGCCGAGACCGCTGCGTTTCGCGATTTGACCAGCGACAACGACGTCTACACAAATCTCTACCACGAGTATGAAGAGCGGAACACTCTCGAAGCGCGGCTCGTTAAAGCCGCTGACGTGATCGACTTACTCGTTCAAGCACTCGCACTCGAACGCGCTGGTGGGCGCGGTCTCGACGAATTCTGGGAGGTCGCCGAGAATCCACAGCTTCAACTGGAAGGGCCAGCAAAACAGATGGTCGACGATTTACTCAAATCACTTCTAAAAGCTCGCCCCTGATGCCTGACTCACTCTCTGACCTGACATTAGCAATCGCGTGGAGCAGCATACTGATCGGGGCGGCGATCTTTGTAGGGTCGTTTCTTATCAACCTGGCCATCGTTTCCTTTATTCTCGTCAAACTTCCCGCGGATCACTTCAGCAAGTCTCGCAAGAAAAAGTTTATGGAGGGTCATCATCCGGCAGTGCGTGTGGCGGCTACCGTCGGCAAAAACATCGGCGGCGTGTTGCTGGTCGCACTCGGAGTCGTGCTGTCACTGCCGGGCGTTCCGGGTCAGGGTCTCTTGACGATTTTGCTCGGGATTATGCTCCTCGATTTCCCCGGCAAACATCGGTTGGAACAGAAGTTGTTGAGTCGTCCGAGCATTGTAAACGCGATCAACGGCTTGCGCGGGCGCTTCGGCAAACCTCCGCTTGAGCTCGACGGATCAAACTGACACGGAATTTCGCGATCCTGCAATATTTGACGTATGATTGGCGGCTTAAGCTGATGGTCACACATTTCAACCCGTCCCGAGTCCGACTAACTCGTTCGCTACTGCCGGTTTTCGTCGCTTCGATCCTGCTGTTCACGTCGGGTTGTGGTCTGTTTGGCGCAAAAAGGAAAATTACGGTTCCTCAACTGCTGACCCCGTTGGCTGAAGCCAGTAAAGATCGCTTGATTCAGGAAGTAAATCGTCTTTCCACGGTCAAATCGATACACGGTAAGGTTGATATTCAGTTTGAGGATACTTCATTTGCTTCATCGGGTATTGCCGATCAGTACCGTCTAGTCGACGGCACGATAACGTTGCAACGCCCGGGCAAAATTTATCTTGTTATTCAGTTTACTTTTGTGGATATCGCGCAGATGGCCTCGGACGGCGAGCACTTCAGCGTCGCAGTATTAAAAGGTGACGAGAAGTACAAGCGCTTCGTGAAGGGCACTAACAGCGCGGTCTATGCGAAACTCGATACAGACGCGAACCACATCACTGCGGAAAACGATAAGCAGAAGACCGAAACACAGACCGTCAGCGCGTTGTCGAATCTGCGGCCGCAACACCTGACGGACGCGTTCATGATTCGTCCGATCGAATCGAATGACGGCTTAATTTACGTGCAAAGCCAATTTTTCCAGGAAGAACCAGACATGCGCCGGCAGGCGAAAAAGGGCGATCGCGTGATGCGCGGTTACTATCTGCTCGAAGAGTTCTCGCAGCCGCAAGGTAGCGATGCAAAACTCTCGCGGCGGTTTTGGTTCGATCGTGTGAGTGGGATTCGTTTAGCGCGCGTGCAAACGTACGACGAAAAGGGAGCGCTCATTACCGACGTCTCTTATTTTAATGAAAGAGCGCTTGGCGGTAGCACCACCGCGTTGTTGCCGAGCAAGATTGACATCACGCGACCGCAGGATCAATACAAGTTGAGCATCACTTATCAGGACGCATCGTCAGTCGAACTTAACCGTGAGTACGGGCCGAAAGCGTTTGTCTTAGAGAATAAATGGCAATTGCCCGAAGTCGATCTTGACGCTCAAAACAAGAAAGTTACTGCTAACCAGTAGTCGATGAGAACGATTCTACAAGCTGAAAACCTGGAAAAGGTTTATCGCATTGGCAAAGTCGATGTACCGGCTTTGCGTGGTGTGTCGTTGGAAGTGCAGGAAGGCGAGTTCGTCGCGATCATGGGTCCGTCCGGTTGCGGCAAATCGACAATGCTTCATCTGCTTGGTGGCCTGTTAACTCCGACATCCGGACGTATCATCATCGACGGCGACGACATCACTGCCGCGTCGGACGCGAAGCGCACGGCAGTGCGACGCAAAAAGATCGGTTTTGTCTTTCAAAGATTCAACCTGTTTCCGACTTTAACGGCTGAAGGAAATCTCCGACTAGCGGAGCGAATTCACGGCAACGGCGGTGGCGATCCGCAGCGTCGGCGTGACGTGCTGAGGTTGCTGGGATTAGAAGACAAGCTTCATCACAAACCGCTGGAATTGTCTGGCGGCGAGCAGCAGCGAGTGGCGCTCGCGCGTGCGGTGGTGACGCGCCCGGCGATTGTTTTGGCCGACGAGCCGACCGGTAATCTCGATTCTGAAAACTCGGCGCTCGTTCTAAATATGTTTCAGGAACTCAATTATCGTTTCAATCAAACCATCGTTATGATCACTCACAACCCCGAAGCTGCGGCGATGTGCAAACGGATCGTGCAGATGCGCGACGGTCACATCGTCGAAAACGCGCCATCAGTCCGGTTGTAGTATGTTAGAATCTACCGACCCGCCAGCCACGCATCTTGTGGCTGTTTACTTGCAAGCTTGAGAACGTGCGAGGCCTGATTTCCACACTAAAGAAGATCTTCTTCTGGAATTACCCGCGAAACACCTGGCAATGGGATCTTCTGTGCGTGGTCATTTTGATATTCATTTTTTTGACACCAAAAAGCTGGTTTGCGGGTAGCGAACTGCCCATAAATATGGCGCATCAAAGCCCCGTTGCCGCAACCCTGATTTTGAGTGCGGAAGTTGTTGGTAACGAAGCAGATAAGGGTCAAATCGAACAGCACGTAAAGGCCCTTACTGGCCGGTCCAAGGTGGAGGTCTTAGCTGTTCGAAAAGTAGTCGACCCCAATGGTCGGACCCGAAGCTTCGAGGTTGACATACGTTAACCTTTCCCTATAATTGCGAGGTTTTTTGCGTTCCGAGGGAAAGGCGCATGAAGTAAGGAGATAGTATGAAAAGATTGATTCCCGCGGGCCTGATAGCTTTCATAATTTCCGCATTGGTATTTGTATTCCCGGCCACGACCAATGGCCAGGGAGCAGGCCTCGTCAGTTCAGTTCTGAGCCGGATGGAGAAGAATCGACAGACTTTGAAGAGTCTTCGCGCCGGTATCAGCATGGTGAAGTACAATTCGCAGCTCGGCGTTGAAGATAAATATAACGGCGTTGTGATCTACTTGCCGACCGGTGCACGTCAAGCGGCTGTGCGTATCGACTGGAGCAGCCCGCGCCGTGAAGTGTTGGCCGTGGTTAATAACAAGTACACGATCTTCCGGCCCGCGCTGAATGTTGCTTACACAGGCGACTCGCGCCGCGGCGGCAAAGATGCCCGCGCCGGCGGACTGCTGGAAATGATGAACATGTCGCGCCAGCAGCTCGAAGCGCGTTTCCAACCGGTGAAAGACGTACGCGAAGAGACTTTGTGGGGTGGCGTCAGCACGATCCACCTGACGTTGGTTCCGAAAGGCAACGCCGGGTACAAATACGCGGAAGTCTGGATCGATAATGCCGGTATGCCGGTGCAAACCAAGATTGTAGAGAAGAACGACGATTCAACGACCGTGCGCTTGACGGGTCTGGAGAAGAATCAAAGGATTAATGCCAGCGATTTTGACATCAAACTTGATTCAAACGTGAAGATCGTCAAGAGCTAACGGGGCTGACCCGCTAATTCATAGGCCTCGAAAGGCTCTGTCTAAAAAACAGGGCCTTTCTTATTTGGTCCAGAGGTCCGCTTGCGTTCTTTGGATTGGTCTCTTATTCTCGCGTCGACTAATGAAGAAGACAACGTTTCTAAAGTTAAAGATGCGTGAGGCAAGCTTTATCAGCCGAGCGTTGTTATCGAGCCGCCATCCTGTTCTGGCCCATCTCATCCCGATGCGCCGCTGCAATCTGGCATGCGGGTATTGCAACGAATACGATCGCACGTCGAAACCAGTCGATCTCGCGGTCGTCAGGAGCCGGCTCGACAAGTTGGCGGATCTCGGAACGTCAGTCGTCACCATTTCCGGCGGCGAGCCGATGATGCATCCGGAGCTGGATCAGATCATTCACCATATCCGCCATCGCGGAATGATCGCGGGATTGATCTCCAACGGTTATTACTTCACGCCTGAACGTATCAAACGTCTCAACAAAGCGGGACTGGAGTATCTACAGATCAGTATCGACAACGTCGAGCCCGACGAAGTCTCGCGCAAGAGTTTGCGCGTGCTCGACAAGAAACTGCGTTACCTTTCCGAGCACGCCGACTTTCACGTAAACATCAATTCAGTGATCGGCGGCGGGATCAAAAACCCTGAGGACGCTTTGACTGTCGCCCGTCGCGCGGTGGAACTCGGTTTCTCGACCACGGTCGGAGTTATTCACGACGGCGACGGCACACTGAAGCCGCTTTCGAAAAGAGAAAAAGACATCTTTCAGCAAGTAAAGAAAATGGGCAACAAGGACCATGCCCGTTTGAACTGGTTCCAGGACAGCATCGCCGAAGGAAAGCCTTACAACTGGCGTTGTCGCGCGGGCGCGCGTTATCTCTACATCTGCGAGGAAGGACTGGTCCACTGGTGCTCGCAGCAACGGGGCTATCCTGGCATTCCGCTCGACCAGTACACGATGGAAGATTTCGATCGCGAGTATAAGACCGAGAAATGGTGCGCACCCACCTGCACCTTGCAGTGCGTTCACCAGGTCGGCATTCTCGACAACTGGCGTGACCCGCAAAAAACGCCCGCTCAAATCGCACAGGAACAGAACAACGGCAAGAGCGTGGGCCAGATGATCGGCGCTGATTGATGGACATGAAGTTTCCGCGCTGTTATCGGATCCTTGCACTCGCAGTGCTCATCTTCTCTTTCGTCGTTCAACCTGGCGACGCACAAAACGAGCCGCTCGTTTTGAATGCCACCGTTATTTACGAAGGCAAACAACCTCTGCCTACGCTCGAAGCCGGTAATTTCACAGTTCTCGTCGATAAACAACCGCAGAAGATAGTCTCGCTCAATCACGGCAACGCGTCCGTGAGCGTGGGAATTCTGGTGGACGTTTCCGGCAGCACTTCGCAGGTCTCAGAAAACGTACTCAATTACATTGCCGATGGCATCGACAGGCTTTTTCAGGTCAGCAATCCTCAAAACGAATATTTCGTTGTAGCTTTTCACTCAAAGTTCGGACTGGTTCATGACTGGACCAACGACTCCCAGGCGATCCGCGGCAAACTGCTGCCGATCAAATTGGAGGGCGGCTCGGCTTTGTACGACGCACTTTTTGAGAGTGTTGGGCATGTGAAGCAGGGGCGCAATCAGAAGAGAGTGATCATCCTTCTAAGCGACGGCCTGGATAACAATTCGGCGAAAACTTTCAAGCAGCTACGCGACTTCCTCAAAGACTCCGGTGTTGTGCTCTATTGCATTCCGCTAAGGAACGAGGAAGGCGCCGGCAGCTCTCTGGCGATGGAAGGTTTGGGCGTTCTTGTTGAACTGAGCGAACGTTCCGGCGGCCAGACGTTGCTGCTGGAAAATGGCTCGAAGGCGAAAGCGATCAACCGGGCCTTTGAACTGGTTGGAACCGAAGTGAGAAGCCAGTATGAATTGGTCATTGAGCCAACGCCGATGACCGGAGCTCGGAAATGGCGCAAGGTAAAAGTGACGGCCGCCTACGCCGACGCCAACGGGAAGCGCAAAGAACTAAAGGTTAGAACCCGCGAGGGTTTTTATCGTTAGGAAGTGTCTCGAGCTTTTGACGTGCGCTGTTACAACGATCGTCAAAAGTTTGACAGGTTTCAGTCAAAAGAAACTCTTCGAATTCCAATCTCGACTGACCGTATAGTTCGATCCGTTCAAACAGTAGCCCAAGATTGTGATGGATGTAGTCATCCGGCTCGCCGCCTTTTTGTGCCAGACGAAACTCAGAAATCGCCTCACTGAAATAACCAACCTGCATCAGTTCAACCGCGAGCAGCTTGTGAACGTGCGCGTTGTTTTCGATCGTAAGTGCGGCGCGGTATTCCCCGATCGCGGTCGCGTGGTCTTCGACGAGTTTTGATTGTGTCGCTTTCGCAAGGTACACGTCAACTCTTGAACTTTCGTGATTGTGGTAAAGACCAATCCCGGCGAGAAGTATCGCGGCGTATACGAGCGGTAATAACCAACGCCACCGTCGTGAACGGGCCGGCCATCGCCAAACCAGAAGCACGCAAAGGTAAACAGGCAGTACGACCAACGGCAGCAGCAGTGTGCCTGTTGCCCACGCAAATGCGATTAAGGTTGAGAATCGTTTGCGCGCAGAACCGAGGACCCACGCAGAAAGTAAGATCGAGAGTACGACGACAGCCGGCCTGATGAGCTCAAACAACTCACCGGCCGACATGTTAAGCCGCGGGATCACTGTCGTGTTGGACCAAGACTGCCGCCGACGGTGAAGATCGACACTGAACTCGAAAGACCCAGTCCTGAAAGCCTTCCGGCCATGATCACGATCGTCTGGCCTTTATTGACCACACCCGCATCGAGCAGAGCTTTTTCGCCGATTTCCAACATCTCTTCCGTGGACTGCGCTTTCCGGATTAGTAAAGGTTCGACGGCCCATATCAACGCCAACTCACGAAGTACTTCCGGCCGGTGCGTCAGCGCAACGATGCGTTGATCGTGACGCAGCGAGGAAAGTCTGCGGGCCATCAAGCCTGAATCAGTAAAGACAGCAGTTACTTTCGTTCCCATCTCTTCCGACGCGAATGCCGCAGCTTCGGACAATGCACGACTCACGCGTCCTGATTGGCGTCCGGTTGACTGCAAGAGGCGTTCGTCGCGTGTTTCCTTGCCTGTCTCGGCCGATTCGATGATGCGCGCCATCGTGGCGACCGCGGCGACCGGGTAGTCGCCGGTTGCAGTTTCGTTGGAAAGCATCAAACAATCCGTGCCGTCCCACACTGCATTGGCGACGTCTGAAGCCTCGGCGCGAGTCGGGCGTGGATTGCTGACCATCGACTGCATCATCTGCGTCGCAGTAATGACCATCTTCCCGGCCTGGATTGCACGCTCGATAATTCGCTTTTGATAGACCGGCACTAACTCGACACTGGTTTCCACGCCGAGATCGCCGCGCGCCACCATCACACCGTCCGACGCGGCAATGATCTCGTCGAGATGATCGATTGCTTCGGCCTTTTCAATCTTTGCGATCAACGGCGCGCGGCCCCCGGCCTCGCTAATCAGTTGCTTCGCGCGTTCGCAGTCGCTCGCGCGGCGAACAAACGAAAGCGCGATGTAGTCGGCGTTTTGACCAACCGCCCACTTCAGATCCTCGACGTCTTTTTCAGTTAACGAATCGATTGGTAGTGCAACGCCGGGAAGGTTGATTCCTTTTCTTTCGCCAAGCAGACCGCCGTCGACTACTCGACAGATCACCTCGGTATCCGTAATGCTTTCAACGACCAGTTCGAGTGCGCCGTCGTCGAGCAGCAGTCGAGTACCGGGTTGGACCACGCGCGGCAGGTCGGGATAGTTTGTCGCCACCCGCTTGTCGTCGCCGAGAATGTCTTCGGTTGTTAGTACGAAGATCGATCCAGAGTGGAGTTCAACAGGCTGACCATCTTTCAGGCGCCGCGTGCGGATCTTCGGCCCTGACAGATCGACGAGGATCGCGATCGAACAACCGAGTTTCTCCGCTGCGGCGCGCGCACGCGCAATATCTTCAGCTTTTTCCTCGTGCGTGCCATGCGACATATTCATACGCATGCCGTTGGCGCCTGCCGCGATTAACTTTTCAACTACTTCCGGTTCACGCGAAGTTGGACCAAGCGTAATCAGTATCTTTGCTTTTCTCAATTGAAACCTGCTGGTTGATATTTAAGGAGCCGGGGTCTTCAGTGCCGCTTCGATAGCCTGATCGATTCGGTCAGCTGCGTTTGGTCCAAAGCCGATCAAACGCTCGGCGAGTTGGCCCTGTCGATCGAAGACGAAAGTTTGCGGAATGGCATCGTTGTTGGCCAGGAGAAAGGTTACCAACTCGTCGTCCGGAACCGCGAGCGTGTATTGAATACCAAACTCTTGCGCAAAGGCCGGGACTTTAGGTTCGTCATCTGGCCCACCCACGTTCAGCCCGATCACCTCCAGTCCCTGGTCGGCATACTTGTTTTGCAAGCCGATCAGGTGCGGAATACTGCGGCGGCATGGTTCACACCACGTCGCATAGAAATCCAGCACCAGCACCTTGCCTCTGAAATCCGAGAAGACACTGCGCTTACCTCCGTCTGCGTTCCAGCCGAGATTATTGATCGAAGCGCCATTAACGGGCGGCATCGGCAGCGCGGTGCTTGGCGGCGCACTCGATGTTGGGGATTTGGGTGTCGTCCCCGTACGGCTCGGCGGATCGTTGCTGTTACAAGCAGTAAAACCACAGATCAGCATGGCCAGCAGAAAAATCTGTGGCTTTAATGTTCTAAACATCTTTCTCCAGGTCGTCTTCGTTAACGGTTGGATCGGTGTGTTCGCGGGGCAGCGGTTCGCCGGGCACTCGATATTCACCCTCGACCCAACGGCCGAGGTCCACGAGTTGGCAGCGTTCAGAACAGAATGGACGAAAGGGATTGTCTTTCCACTCGGCCGGTTTACCGCAGCTAGGACACTTCATGAATCTCGAAACGCGAGGCCTGCATAGCTTACAGCGATGCCGGTCGTTTGATCAGTATTCGTCTTCGGACGAATGCGATCGTACCTTCGCGGCGCATGGCGTTCAAGCGGACAGTAACGCTCTCGCGTGTGGATCCCACGATCGAGGCGATTTCGCGGTGAGGCAGGGGGATATCGATCAGCACGCCCTCGGGTTCGGAAACTCCGTAACGGACTGAAAAATCCTCCAATAAACGGTCCAAACGGGCGGGAATGGCGTTGAGGGCAAAATCGGCCAATCGTCTCTCGGCGTGATCAAGACGTTGACCGATCAGTCGGAAAGTGTAATCATGAAGTTGGTCATCCTCAGCCATCCCCCGTTTGAAATCCCCGACCTGTATTCGGAGCAGCCTTGAATTTTCGTAGGCAATCGCCGAGTTTGCACGTTGCCCCGCAGCAGAATAGAGAGCCGACTCACCAAATAGTGATCCTTCTGGAAGGATGTCTATCACGGCTTCGCGGCCCGATTCACTTTCGATACGACAGAGTTTTATTCGGCCATGAATAATTGCATACAGACAGTCGGCGGGTTCGCCGGCGCGGTAAACAAATCGGCGGCGGCGGAAATCCAGGACAACTGAACTACGGGCTAGACCCATTACGAGGTCTTCGGTTAACGATGAACCAAATTCCAGGCGACGGATTATTTCAGCGCGATCTTCGGCGGTTAAATCTCTGGCGCGCTTGTGTTCCTGCAGGGCATTCATCTGCATGTCCTTCGAGGCGTCGGAGTTACCTGTTCTCTAAACTGAATCGCCTTTGGCAGCGTGGTTGCGTTTACTCAAAGTGGTCCTGTGCGGGTTAGTTTCTACGCTTGTAAGGAAACCCACGCGACCCGGGCTTGTGTACTCTCTCGACTTTGAATCTATTGACGATGCTTGGGCGAGTACCGGCGCGAAACGGTTACCGAGTTGCGGCACTGTAGCATGAAGCTCATAGCCGCGCAAGAGCAATAACGGTCCAACTTTTTTGGTTTTATGGAGTCAAAAGCAAACATTCTCATCGTTGACGATAATCCCGATAAACTCAGCTTGCTTGAAGCCGCTCTGTGCCTAGCTGGTTACCGCGTAACCACGGCTACAGACGGCGACGAAGCCCTTTCGGCGATTGAATCATACCAGCCTGATCTGGTGATTACGGACGTAATGATGCCGCGGATGAATGGCTACGAGCTGGCCCAACGAATACGGGCCAATCCGGTCACACGATTCATCCCAGTAATCATGCAAACCGCTGCGAGCCGGCGCGCCGAAGACCTGCGCCGGGCTTCGGAAGTCGGCGCTTTGGGTTATATCACCGATCCGACAGACCTGGATCTGTTGCTCGCTCGTACGCGGACACTGCTCGAATTCAAGGCATACCTCGATGTATGCGAAGAGGCCGCTTTCACGGATCACCTGACCGGACTCGCAAACCGGCGCAGGTTTGAACGTCAACTCGAGCGCGAGGTCGGGCGTACTATGCGCTTCGGTCACCCGTTCAGTTTGTTGATGATCGACATCGACAATTTCAAGAACCTTAACGACAGTTTTGGCCACGACGCGGGCGACGATGCGATTCGTCGCATCGGCAAGGTGTTGCGCGAAGGCACGCGCGGTATTGATCTCGCCGCGCGGATCGGTGGTGAAGAATTTGCCGTGCTGTTGGTGGAAACCAGCCAGGAGGGCGGTATCGAAGTGGCGGAACGACTGCGGGTCGCGATTCGGACGTTGGAGATCCCGTCTGCTAGTCAAATCACGGCGAGTTTCGGGGTTGCGGAATGTCCGGTAGACGCGCAGACTGCTATTAACATCCTAAAAGCAGCGGACGTTGCTTTGTATGAAGCCAAGCGTGCGGGACGCGACCGAGTGGTTCCGGCTCCGGCCATGCGGTCGAACTCGATGGCAGCCGCTGACGTACAAGGCGATGGCAATTTAGGGCTGGCTTCGCGAGGATAGGCATGGCTGATTATAAGGAAAAGTTGGACGAATGGCAGCAGGCGGCGCGGCGAAAGGCTCGCGAGCTGGATGAGAAGTTTGCCATTTCCGATCTTGTCGGCGAGAGTGCGCGGGCTGCGGGTGAAGCGGCGCGGCGCGGCGCGGAAACGATGGCGAGTGGCGCTGAACGTTTGCGGGCGGAAGCTGAGCGTATCGCTGACGATGAAGATATGAGCGATGCCGCGCGGCGTGCGGCGAGTGGAATGAAGAAGGCGGGCAAGGTTGCGCGCGACGTTGCCGGCGATGCGGGTAAGAAGGCTGGTGAAGTTTTTGGTGAAGCGAAGACTTACTACGATCGCGCCTCGCAAGTCTATGACACTGGGGCCCGGCTTACGCGGGTTTCGACCGCAGCGACTGCGGGAATGCTGAAGGCGCGTGATTGGATTAAAGAGAACCCAGGCAAGGCGGCGGTTGTTTCAGTTTCGCTCGTATTGGGGATCAGGGCCGGTGCTGCGTTTCCCGGTTTGGACGCAGTGTTGTTGGGTGCGCACCCACATTGGCTGACGCACTCGGCGCTGCCTGTTTATGGTTTGCGCAAAGCGAGTGAGAAGTTTGATAAATATTTGAAGAAACGCGAAGAGTTAATTGGCCAAGGCGAACTGGATGAAGCCGAACGCGAGCGAGTAGAGTTTGAACGGAAGATCGCGAAGTACGTGGGCGCGCCCTTGCTGGGAGCGTTTAGCTGCGCCGCGGGTGCCGCGATGTGGGCGCAAATCTTTCAACCTGGTCCAATCGTCGGCGCACCGATCAGTTGGCTATTGGGCGGCAACCCCTTTCTTGACGGCGTGTGGCTCTTTGCGAACGGCGTAATCTGCTTCCACCAGGGCTACAAATTCTTCATGATCGCCCTCGCAAATCAGGACGACGTCAACCGCGTCGTCCGCGAGATCAAAGGCTTGTTACCGGCGGCAGTTACAGCGTAATTCTGCAACTTTGTTTGTGAAACCACATGAGTAACACTGAAACTCGGAATCATCAGTGTTGAGTTCGGAATCATCAGGGTTGAGTTCGGAATCATTAGCGTTGAGTTCGGAATCATTAGTGTTGAGTTCTGAATCATTAGTGTTGAGTTCTGAATCATCAGGGTTGAGTTCTGAATCATTAGTGTTGAGTTCTGAATCATTAGTGTTGAGTTACGCCGAAGGCGTTTACTAATTGTAGCCCAGGGTTGCCCCAACCCTGGGGACCCTTCAACCCCGGAGTATGCAAACTCTGAAAGAATTGGCTAATGAAGCAGAGCGTTAGCCAACGCTTTCAGCGTTCCACACCGTCTGGTTTGTCCGTCCCCAGGGTTGTGGTCCAACCCTGGGCTGAAATTAGCGAACGCCTTCGGCGTTGTGGCGCCAAGTAATCGGTGGCCGCCAGTAGGCGTTGTGGCCGCCAAGTAGGCGTTGCGGCGCCAAGTAATCGTGGTGGGGCCAAGTAGGCGTTGTGGCGCCAAGTAGGCGTTGTGGCGCCAAGTAATCGTGGTGGCGCCAAGTAGGCGTTGTGGCGCCAAGTAATCGTGGTGGCGCCAAGTAGGCGGGTGGCGCCGAGTAATCGTGGTGGCGCCAAGTAATCGTGGTGGCCGCCAGTAGGCGTTGTGGCCGCCAGTAGGCGTTGTGGCGCCAAGTAGGCGTGGTGGCAGCCAGTAGGCGTGGTGGCG
>Ga0196977_1000050_pt1 | contig 86228 bp, 77 predicted proteins | sample S3v_1013CmetaG_FD_148634 | JGI IMG/M metagenome (GOLD analysis project Ga0196977, IMG submission 148634) | Soil microbial communities from Anza Borrego desert, Southern California, United States - S3+v_10-13C | ecosystem: Environmental > Terrestrial > Soil > Desert | place: USA: California...
CAGTTCGACGCCATCCTCACCGACATCAACATGCCGGACATCAACGGCCTCGAGCTGGTGAGCTTCCTCAAGAACCATCCCGTCTATCGCGCCATCCCGATCATGGTCATCTCCACCGAATCGACGGAAGAGGATCGGCGCCGCGCCGCGGCGCTGGGTGCCGAGGAGTATCTGGTGAAGCCGTTCGAGGCCGGGGATCTGGTCGAGAAGCTGCGGCGCCTCTTGAAGGTGGCGTGAGCCTGCATATCTGGAGCGACGGGCTCTCAGCCCGTCGGCTGAAGTTCCCTTCGACGGGCTGAGAGCCCGTCGTTCCAGATCGGCTACCATTCCAACCAGTCCGAATGGCCAAAGAAGACGATCGCGCACGGGAAGAGTTCACCTCCGAGGCGGAAGAACTGCTCGACACGCTCTCGCGCGATCTCGTCGAGTTCGAGTCGCAGGGCCGCAACGTCCGTCCGGAGCTGGTCAACAAGATCTTTCGCGAGGTGCACTCGCTCAAAGGTCTCGCGGGGATGCTCGGCTTCGGTGACATCTCCGAGCTCTCGCACAACCTCGAGGACATGCTGGACAGGTTGCGCATGGGGAAGATCGAGTTCTCGAAGGACCTGATCGATCTTCTCTACGACTCCGTCGACAGTCTCAATCGCCTGGTGATCGCCATCAACGACCCGTCGTTGTCGGGTCTCGTGGACATGAACGGCCTCACCAGCCGCATCCACCACATCATCACCAACCAGCCGCAGAGAAAGAGCGACGACCCGTTCGCGGCGTTGACGCTGGACGAGCAGACGCGCAAGTCGCTCACCGAGTACGAGGAGCATCGCCTGCACGAGAACGTGCGCAGCGGCAAGCACATCCTCTCGCTCGAAGTGACGTTCGATTTCTCCGATTTCGACGAGCGCCTGCGATCTCTGACTGCGAGTCTCAGCGACGCGGGCGAAGTGATCTCGACGCTGCCCGCGATTCCGAGCGGCAACGCGAACGGCATCGCCTTCCGTCTGCTCTACGGCTCCACGCTCAACGAAGCAGCGGTGCAGGCCATCGCACCGCACGCGATCGTCACGTCGCTTCGCAAATCTGGAACGACGGGCTCTCAGCCCGTCGCCGCCGCGATGCCGGAAGCGCCGATGGTCGAAGAAGAGATGTCCCTCCGCTCGCTCTCGCAGACCGTGCGCGTCGATATCTCCCGCCTCGACCACGTCATGAACATCGTGGGCGAGCTGATCATCGAAAAGACGCAGCTCGAAGCGCTCACGCGCGCGCTGGCCGCGCAGCAGGCGCGCATGGCCTCGCACGAGCTCGGAAAGATCGCGCGCAATCTCGACCGCAAGCTCAATGAGCTGCAGAAGTCCGTCATCGAGATCCGCATGGTGCCGGTCGGGCAGATCTATTCGAAGCTCTCGCGCACCGTGCGCAAGCTCGCGCGCGAGCTGCGCAAGGAGATCGAGCTGGTCCTGCGCGGCGAAGACACGGAGCTCGACAAGATGATGGTCGAGGAACTCACCGATCCGCTGATGCACATCATCCGGAACGCGCTCGATCACGGCATCGAGTCGGCGGAGGAGCGACGCGCCGCGGGCAAGGATCCGGTCGGTCACATCACGCTCAACGCATATCAGCAGGGCAACTCGGTCGTGCTCGACGTGACTGATGATGGCCGCGGCATCGATGCCGAGGCGATCCGGCGCGTGGCGGTGCAACGGGGATTGGTGGGCGAGAAGGAAGTCGTCGATCAGCAGCGCGCGTACGAGCTGATGTTCACGGCCGGTTTCTCGACCGCCGCGGAAGTGAGCGAGATCTCCGGACGCGGCGTCGGTCTCGACGTCGTGAAGAAGAACATCCAGGACCTCAAAGGCAACATCGACGTGATCTCGCGCGCGGGACAGGGGACGACGTTCCGCATCTCGCTGCCGATCACGCTGGCGATCATCCAGGCGCTCATCGTCGAAGCCAGCGGCGAGAAGTTCGCCATCCCGCTTACGTCGGTCGAGGAATCGCTGCGCGTCTATTCGCGCGATCTCAAGACGGTCGAACGGAAGGAAGTCTTCACCCTCCGCGACTTCACGCTTCCTCTATTGCGCCTGGGCGACGCGTTCAGCCTCGAGGACACGCGCGAAGACGGCCCGGGCACGAAGTGGTTCATCGTCGTCACGCGCGCGGGCGAGAAGACGGTCGGCCTGCTCGTCGACTCGCTGGTGCGGCAGCAGGAAGTGGTCATCAAATCGATCGGCGAGCGGCTGAAGACCATTCCGGGAATCGCGGGCGCAACCGAGATCGGCGAAAGCGAGATCGTGCTCGTCGTCGATGTCGGCTCGCTCATCGATCACTTCGGCGGCAAGGCCAGAGATACGCGCGCCGCGGTGAACGCTTCATGAGAGGAATTGAAAATTGAAAATTGAAAATTGAAAAAACCGGAAAGATCGGAGCGGCTGCGCGTCCGATTTTTCAATTTTCAATTTTCAATTTTCAATTTGCGATGTTCGAAGAATATTTTGGCCTAGCCACGAAACCGTTCGGGAAAACGCCCGATCCGGCGTTCCTCTACGAATCGCCGCAGCATCGCGAAGCGCTCGCGCGGCTCGAATACGCGGTCGAGGAAAAAGAGCTGGCGCTGCTCGTGGGCGACATCGGCTCCGGCAAGACCACCCTCTCTCGCGCGCTCATCGATCGAGTCGGCGAGGCGCGGCCGATCATCCTGCTCATCAATCCGCGGCTCACACCGACGCAGCTCCTGCGCGCCGTCGCGCACGGCCTCGGCGTCGAGCCCGCGCGCTTCCGCAACGAGTTGCTCGATCAGATTCACACGAAGCTCTACGAGCTCTACGAGGCTTCGCGCGAGCCGGTGTTGATGATCGACGAGGCGCAACTGATCCCCTCGAAGGCGACGTTCGACGAGATCCGGCTGTTGACGAACTTCCAGCTCGACGATCAAAACCTGCTCAGCGTCGTGCTGATCGGGCAGCCGGAGCTCGAGAAGCGCCTCGAGCGCGACGCGTATGCGCCGCTGCGGCAGAGGATCGGGATGCGCTACTCTCTCGGTCCCTTGTCGCTGGAAGAAACGATCGCCTACATCGAGCACCGCATCCGCGTGGCAGGCGGCACGCGCAATCCGTTCAGCGCCGAGGCGATCGCGGAGATTCATGCGAAGAGCCGCGGGATTCCGCGCCTGATCAACACGCTGGCCACGACGTCGCTGCTCGACGCGTTCGGCGAAGATGCGGAGACGATCGAGCCGGCGCGAGTGGCGTCGGCGGCCGAGGAGCATCGGATCCATGGTTGATCTGGTCAAGATCCGCAATAAGAAGAAGAAGGAGCGGCCCCCCGCCGAAGAACCATCTGGAGCGACGGGCTCTCAGCCCGTCGAGCCGCAGGCCGAGGCGGATGGGCTGAGAGCCCGTCCCTCCGGTGAACCGGCGGCGCGGGACGCCGCCGAGCCAGCCGGCGACGACGCCGGCGCTCCGCCTGCGAGCTCGAAGCTCGATAAATTCAAGGCCGAGGCGGGCAAGCGGCGCGATCTCGAAATCGCGAAAACCGAGGAGCAGGAAACCGGCGCCCAGCTCGAGCTCCTGACCTTCGTCATCGCTGGTGAGCAGTACGCCGTCGACATCGAGCGCATCGTCGAGATCGTCACGCCGCGCGCCGTTACGCGCATCCCGAACGCCGACGCGTCGGTGGTCGGGATCATGTCGCTGCGCGGCACGATCGTCACGCTCGTCGACGTGCGCCGCAAGCTCCGCCATCCCGCGGCGGGCGAGCCGGGACCGGACGCGCGCATCGTCGTCGTCGACTTTCACCACGAGATCATCGGCTTTCTCGTCGACCGCGTGCTGCGCGTCGTCAAGGCCGCCGCGGCGGACGTCGAACGGCACCCGGTCGTGCACGCAACCGAGCTCGATGACTCCGTGCGCGGCGTCTTCCGGGTCGCCGGTGCGTTGACGATCCTGCTCGATCTGGACAAACTGCTCGACCACGGGTCGCTCGCCGCACGGTCGGCGTGAGGCCCCGCTTCGGAAAATCACCATGGACCTGACCTGTAAGAAGTGCGGCGCGACGTTCCGCGCCGCGATCACGCTGCCGCTGCTCAACGCGGTCCGCGTCGCCTGCCCGAGCTGCGCGTATCAGATGGTGCTGAAGCCGCGCACCTCCAGCGGCATGCATCCGACGCCCGAGGCCGCGTCGCAGCAACTCCCGGCAGTACCGGAGCCCACGCGCATGCCGCGCCGCCGCGTCGCCGCCATCGCCGATGAGCCCCGCCCCTTCCGCGATTTCCTCGGCGAGCAACTCCGCCGCCTCGGTTTCGACGTCACCTTCTTCGAGACCGGCGATCCGACGCTCGACTTCGTGCGGCGCATGCGCGCCGATCTCGTCATCGTCAACGTGTACCTCAAGGGAAAGCTCGGCGTCGAAGTCACCGAAGAGATCAAGGCCGATCCATCGCTGACGCATACGCACGTGATCCTCATCGGCGCGCTGTTCCGCGCGAACCGCTTCCGCGCCAATCCGACCAATCTCTACGGCGCCGACGAGTACATCGAGGAGCAAATCCCGGAGAAAGAGTTCCGGCAGATCATCCAGAAGCTCTTCCCGCAGGTCGGCGCGACGCCGGACACGCATCTCGAGCCGCGCGAATATGACGAAGCGCGGCGCCTGGCGCGGCTGATCCTCTCCGACATCATCATCTACCACGTCGACAAGGTGGAGCGGGGCATCCGCGACGACAACTTCTTCGAAGTCCTGCGCGACGAGATCGACGAAGGCCGCCACTACTACGATTCGCGCGTGCCGATGACCGTGCGCCGCGACACCGAAATCTTCACCGAGACGCTGCAGCAGTTCGTGCAGATGAAACGCGAGGAGCTGGCCAGATTGAGGACTGGAACGCAGTGACGCGATCCGGAAATTGAAAATTGAAAATTGAAAAATCGGAAGCAGCGAGGCAGCAAATTGAAGATTGAAAAGAAAAAATTGAAAAATCAGACCGGTCGTGAGCCGCTGCCGTCAGGTTTTTCAATTTTCAATTTTCAATTTTCAATTTCCCATCCATGACCGTAGACGCACAGATCATCGAGCAGGCCCGTTCCGCCGATCCGGACGCACGGCAGAAGGCCGCCGCGCTCGTCGCGCAATCCGCCGACGCGCGCACGCTCCCACTCATGTTCGAGCTCCTCGGCGACAAGGACTGGCGCGTGCGCAAGACCATCGTCGACGGTCTCGTGCGCGATGCGCGTCCGGAGATCGTCATCGGTCTGCTCGACGCGCTCGCCGATCCCGAGAACGCGGGCAAGCGCAACTCGTCAACGGAAGCGCTGGTCCGCGTGGGCGAGCCGGCCATTCAGCCGATCGTGGATCGCTTGCGGCGCGAGCAGGACATCGACGTGCGCCTCTCGCTGGTGAACCTCATCGGCGATCTGCGCAGCCGCGAAGGATTCGAGATTCTGCTCGAGCTGGTTGAAGGGGAAGGCGACATCAACGTGGCGTCGTCCATCGTCTCGTCGCTCGGCAAATATCGCGATGCGGCTGCGTTGCCGCATCTCATGCGCGCATTGCGCGCGCGCGATGATCTGTGGCTGAAGTTCCACGTCGTCGAAGCACTTGGCGAGATCGGTGATCGCGCCGCGTTGCCGGCGATTCTTCCTCTCTATGCGGAGAAATCGCTGCGTAAGCCGGTGCTCGAAGCTGTGGGCAAGATCGCCGACGTCGGCACGGTCAACTTCCTGCTGCGCATCATCGCGGAGGAGGAAAAGCTGAACCTCACGGCGCTGCGCGCCCTGGTGCGCATCGCCGAGGCGAGCAAGCCGCGGATCGTGGAAGAGGCGGAGCGGCACCTGATTCAGACGCGATTCCGCGAGTCGTTCCCGCGCGAGAAGATCGAGCCGCTCACCGAACATCTCTCCACCACGCCCAAGCGCGAGGTCAAAGCCTTCATCCTCAAGTTCCTGGGCTGGTCCGGCGATGAGCGCGTCCTCGGCGTGCTGCTCTCGCATCTGGCGCAACCGGAGACCGCGGAGGTCGCGGCGCAGGCGCTGATCGACTTCGGCGGCGGCGCGATGCCGTCGATTCTCAGCGCGCTGCAGAATGAAGAAGAGGATGAGGTGATCGCGCTGCTGCTGCGCGTCGTCAACGTCATCGGCGGGAGCGAAGCGATTCCCAGCATCCTGCCGTTCCTCGATCACGACAATGCGATGATCCGGCGGCTCGCGATCGAAACGCTTGGCGACATTCCGGATCCCGCGTCGATCGATTACCTGCTCACGAAACTCGATGATGCCGACGTGGCGTCGCAACAGGCGGCGGTCAACTCCGTCTCCGCGCTTGTGACCGCGTTCTCGGAAATCCAGGGCGCGGTGCTGGCGAAGATCAGGCGCCTGCTGCAATCGCCTTCCGTGCCCACGAAGCTCAACTCGCTGTCGGTCTACGTCAACATCCAGGGCGAGGGTTATCACGACGGCTTGCTGCTCGCGTCGAAGGACAGCGATCCGGTGATCCGGCAAAAGGCAGTTTCGCTGATGGGCAAATTCGGCGAGGAGCGCTTCGCGGATCAGCTCGTGCTCTCGCTCGCGGATGAATCAACGGCCGTGAGGCTCGCGGCCATCAACGCCATCGTGCGGCACAAGCCGCAGACGGGACTCGAGCCGCTGATCAGTTCTCTCGACGATCAGGACATCTGGATCCGCACCGCCGCCGCGCAAGCGCTTGGCGAATACCGCCATCCTGCCGCGATCGAGCCGCTGCTGCGGCATCTGATGAATGATCCGGCACCGGTGCGCATCGCCGTGATCGAAGCGCTCGGAAAGTCGGAAGACCCGCAAGTGAAAGACGTCCTGTTCCGCTGCCTCGCGGAGCACGATCCCGAAATTCAGCGCGCGGCCATGCTTGCGCTGGCGCGCATCCCCGGCAACGACGTCTTCGATGTGCTGGTCAAAACGCTCTCGCACGAGGACTGGCGTTTGCGCGCTGCCGCCGCCGCGGCGCTCGGAGTGCGTGGCGATCGCGAGTCGCTACCGGCGCTGCACCGCGCGCTGGAAGACGCGGACACGTACGTGCAGCAGTCCGCGATCCTCGCACTCGACAAAGTCGCGGACCGCACTTCGTTCCCGCATCTCTTCAAGGCGCTGGAGAACAGCGCCATCCTCGATGACGTCTCGGAAGTTTTCGTCCGCCATCGCGACCTCTACCGCGACCTGCTCGAGGAGGCGTGGCGGACGGCGGACAGCAGGAGGGAAGTCGTGATCGCCGCGATTCTGTCGGCGATGAAACGGAAAGAAGAGGGATGAAGCGCGGCGCGCGCGACATATGTCTTCTCCGTTCAATTTCTCGCTGAACCATCATCTGGAGCTGCCGGACGACGTCTTCCGGCTGCTACGGGAGCAGGTCTACAAACGCTCCGGCATGTGGTTCAACGACTCGTCGAAGTACCTGCTGCAGAAGCGGCTTTCGCCGCGCGCGCGGGAGCTGAACTTCGACTCGTTCCAGAAGTATTTTTACTTCCTGCAATACGACCCGCGCGCCGACGCCGAGTTCGATCAGATCTTCGATCTCGTCACCACGAACGAGACTTATTTCTTTCGCGAGCCGGCGCAACTGCAGGCGTTCACCGAAGAGATCATCCCGGACATCCTGTCGCGGAAGTCGGTGAAGAAGGTGCGCATCTGGTCGGCGGGATGTTCGTCCGGCGAGGAGCCGTACTCACTGGCGATGCTCCTGCAGGAGTCGGGCTGGTACGAGCACGCCGCCTTCGAGATCTTCGCCAGCGACATCAACCAGCAGGTCCTCGGCAAAGCGCGCCGCGGCGTGTATCGCGAGAACGCATTCCGCGCGACCACGCCGCACCTGCGTGAGAAGTACTTCACGCGCGAAGGCGACAACGCGTGGCGCGTGAAGGACGAGATCCGCAACCGCATCTCCTTCGGCCGCCTCAACCTCTACGACGAAGCGCGCGTGTCGCTGCTCGGCCACCTCGATGTCGTCTTCTGCCGCAACGTGATCATCTACTTCGACGACGCCTCGAAGAAGGTGGTGGTGACGAACTTCTACAACCGCCTGACGGACGGCGGCTATCTGTTGCTCGGCCACTCCGAGTCGCTGATCTCGCTGTCGACGCAGTTCAAACTGCGCCACCTGAAAAACGACATGGTCTACCAGAAATGATTTGGAGTGCGGCAGCAGCGCTGCCGCTTTCAGATGCGGCGGCGGCAGCCGCCGCGCGCCGCTCTTACCTCACCAAAGCACCGCCTGCCGATGACGTGGAACAGTGGCAAAAGGTCGAGTTTCTGGTGCAGCACGGGTTCTCGTTCGCATCGCAGCACACACCGGATGGCGTCGTCACGTATCCAAAAGACGCTCGAAGAAACGAAGAGGTTCGTCCTGAAGCACGCGCCGCCGCGTGGCCGACGTCAGTAGCAACGGAGCGATTCTCGTCGAAGCGATTGAGCTCTTGAGCGAAGCCGCGCGCTCATGGAGGAGCGATGGTTTCAGGACTAACCGCGGGATTTCTGCTGGATCGCCAGTGGCATTCGCACGACGCTCGACATCGACATCGCCGTTATCGATCGCGCGAGGAAAAACTCCGCTCCGGATCCGATCCGGCGCGGCGGCGGTCGAAGCGGCTGCAAGATCTGGCGGACGCGCAGTCGTTACTCGAGAACACCCAGCGCTGGTCGAAGAGCCGAGCAGCGACGAGCGCGCGATTTTGGATCAGCTTCCGCGTTGAGTTCATTGCGGCGTATGGCGCGCGGCAGCGATAGCTGCCGCTTTCAAGAGCGGCGGTGATTAGCCGCCGCGGTCGTCATCGCTGCCATTGGGGTGCGGCAGCTGCACTGCCGCATTTGAAAGCGGCAGTTATCGCTGCCGCACTCCAAAGAGCTCCCACCGCCCTTCTTTTTGCGTGTAGCCGGCATGCTTCACTTTCACCCATTGCGTGGCAGGCGCGTACGGATTGTTGCGGCGTTTCGCGACGATGCCTTCCATGTCCAGGCGTACGGTGGCTTCGAACAGTTCCGGCTCGGGCATCGCTGCGACGTACCCGATGAGCGTGTGTTGCGTCAGCCGTTTGAGCCGTGCTTTGCGGCGATGCAAGGGAAGGAATCGCAGATCGACGCCGTCGAGCCAGAGCAGATCGAATGCGGCAAACGTTGGCTGGCCGCGCGTGAACAGCAGCGCGTTGAAGTCGACGTTGCCGTGACGCATTACGACGATCTCGCCGTCGAAGATCGCGTTGCGAAGGGGCAATGTCGCTGCGAGCTGCATGGCCAGGTCGCGGAAGCGTGGCATCGGTTTCTTCGTCTTTGACAGAAAAAAGCCGAGACCGTCCTCGAGATAGAGCGTGCCGCGGAAGCCGTCCAGCTTCGGTTCGTACAACCACTCCCTGCCGAGCGGGACGACTTTGCTGAGCACGGGCCGGATGGGATCGATGGTCGGAAGCACGTTGCGGTTTCCTCGGGTTCCTCGGGTTCCTCGGGTGAGATCTCCTCCGAGGAACTCCGAGGTACCCGTCATGGTATAGAGCGCGCGCATGATTTCGCGCCTCATCGAACGCGTGACCGGCCTTGTCCTGAGGAAACCGGGCACCATCCTGATCGTGACTCTCCTGGTTGTAGCCGCGTCGGGGCTCATCGCCTCGCGCATGCGCCTCGATCCCGACGTCCTCAAGCTCGTTCCGCAGAACAACCGCGAGGTGAATGAGTTCCGCGAGATCCTCACCGAGACCGGCACGCTCGACTTTCACGTCGTCGTCATTCAGTTCCCGAAGGGCGCCGATCCCGCGACGTATGGCCCACTCATCGACGGCATCGGCGAGCGGCTGCGCGCGTCGAAGAACATCGACAACGCCACGTGGCGCGTGCCCGATCCGTTCGCCGTCATCGACAAGGTCCTGCCGTACTCGCTGCTGATCCTCGAGCCGCAACAGCTCGACGCGGTCGCGGCCAAACTCTCCGACGAAGGCATTCGCGAAGCGGTCGAACGCAACCGCACGTTGCTGCAGACACCGCAGTCGAGCGTGGTCAAGCAGTTCGTGCGCATCGATCCGTTCAACCTCCTGCCCGTCTACGTCGACAAACTGAAGCGCGCCGGCGGCGGCCTGAACGTCGACTTCTCGACCGGGTACTACGTCGCCACCGATCAGAGCGCCGCGGTCATCATCGCGAGGCCGAAGAAAGCCGCGCAGGATCTCCCGTTCAGCCGCGTGATCATGGAGGAGACGCATGCGTTCGCCGATCAGGCGATGCAGGAGTTCCGCGCCGCGAACCCCAACGTGCCGGTCCCGGTCCTCGGCTACACCGGCGGTTATGCCATCGCCGCGGAGGACGAGAAGATCATCCGCCAGGACATGGCGGTCAACAGCGTCACGTCGTTCCTCGGCGTGCTGCTGCTCTACTTCTACGCGTACCGGCGGCCATCCGCGATTCTTTACGCGGCGGTCCCGATGACCGCGGCGATCGTGATCACGTTCGCGATCGGTGCGCTCACGTTCGGCACGCTCTCGGCGGCGAGCACGGGCTTCGCGGCGCTGCTCGCCGGCCTCGGCGTCGACTTCATGACCGTGATGTACGAACGCTACGTCGACGAGCGCAATCGCGGCGCGTCCGTCGTCGAAGCGGTACGGATGCTGATGCGTCACGCGCTACCCGGCGTGATCGTCGGCGCGCTCACCACCGCGGCCACGTTCTACGCGTTTCTCGCGACGGACTTCCGCGGCATGACGCAGCTCGGGTACCTCACCGGCACCGGCATCCTCGTGTTCCTCATCTGCGTCGTGTTCGTCCTGCCCGCACTGATCGTGATCGTCGAGCGGCGTCGCGAAGGCAAACGCGAAGTGAAAGTGCACGCGGTCGGCTCGACGCGCATTCTTCGCGCGAGCCTCAGGCATCCGCGCGCGGTGGTCATCGGCTGGGCGATCGCGGTCGCGATTTGCGGCGTGCTTGCGTTGCGCGTCCGCTTCAGCGACAGCATCCAGAACCTTCGCTCGAAGGGGAATCCCGGCATTCAACTGCAGGAAGTGGTCACGAAAAAGTTCGGCCAGTCGTTCGAATTCATGATGTACGGAGTGCGCGGCCGGACAGCATCCGAAGCGATCGCAAAGACCGAAGCCGCGATGCCGGACCTCGAACGGATCGCGCAGAAGAAGATCATCGGCTCGTACCAGTCGATCACGACGTTTCTGCCGAGCGAGCAGCAGCAGCGTCAGGTCATCGCGCGCTTGCAGGCCGGCAGCAGCGACGAGTTCTCCTGGCTGCGCATCGAGCGCACGTTCCGTCAGGCGCTCGTCGACAATGGCTTTCGCGAGGATGCGTACGATCGCATTCTGCCGCTGTATGCCGAAGCGGTGCAGCAGCGCCGGCCGCTCACGATCGAGACCCTCCAAAGCCTCGGCCTCGGCGAAAGCCTGCAGCGCTTCATGAAAAAGACGCCCACCGGCTACATGTCGATCGTCTACGTCTATCCGACCACCGGCACGTGGCCGCGCTTCCTCCCCGATGAGTTGCAGGAGTTCCGCAGAAAGCATCCGGAGGGCGCGCTGACCGGCGTGAACCTCGTGTCGCAAACACTGCGGACCATCACGCGCAACGACGCCATTCGGGCGAGTCTCATCGGATTCATCGTCGTGTTCGGGCTGCTGTGGATCGGCTTCCGCTCATTCTCGCGCGCGTGTCTCGTGTTCGTGCCGTTCGTGGCCGGCTGCACCTGCATGCTCGGGTTCATGGCCACGTTCAATCTCGAGTTCAACTTCATGAACATCTTCGCGGGACTGATGCTGGTCGGCACCGCGACCGATTACGCCGTGTACATGCTGCAGCGTTACGACGAAGCGCCGGATCGATTCGAGGAGAACGCGCCCGAGACCGCACGCGCCGTGACGCTGGCAGCGCTCATGTCGATCGTCGGTTTCGCGTCGTTCGCGATCTCGCACTATCCGGGCGTGCGTTCGCTCGGCATCGCATCGACGTTCGGCATCGCGCTCAGTTGTCTCGCGTCGATCACGCTGCTGCCCGCGCTGTTACAGTCGGGCAGGTTCCGTCACAGGAACGCGTCGATGATCGGCGAGCCGCCGCCGGAAGACTAGAGCCTCGCGTGCACCGCTTGTTCGCGGTGCTTCGGCCGCAGCCACAGGAGTGCTCCGAGAGTTGTGGCCAACACGGCTAATGCTGCGGCGATCATCCACGGAACCGCGACGCGTCGATGACGCGGCGTGGAGGTTTCCTTGGCCTCCGGCGCCGTTGCGATCGCGCGCAGCTCCGCGACCAGGTCGGCCGCGCACTGCCATCGCGCATCGGGATCTTTTTTCAGACAGCGGTGGATCAGCCGTTCGAGCGCCGGAGGCATCACCGGTTGCAGCTCGCGCAGCGGACGCGGTTCCTCGCCGACGATCTTCGCGATCAGGCTGGCGTGGCTCGTCGCTTCGAAGGCGCGGCGGCCGGAGATCATCTCGTAGAGCACTGCGCCGAACGCGAAGATGTCGCTGCGCGCGTCGACAGGCAGTCCCTCGATCTGTTCCGGCGACATGTACTGCAGGGTGCCGAGGATCGTTCCTTCGGCGGTCAGCGGCCCTCGTTGATGCATGGTCGGTGCGTCCGGCATGGTCACGATGCTCGTGTTTTCGCCGCGCCGCGCCAGACCGAAGTCGAGCAGCTTCGCGCCGCTGCGCGTGAGCATCACGTTCCCCCGTTTCAGATCGCGATGCACGACGCCATGCTGATGTGCTTTCGCCAGCGCATCGGCGATGTCCATCGCGTGCCGCAGCGACTGATCGAGTGGCAGTGGACCTTTCGCAATCCGGTCCGCAAGCGATTGTCCGTCCAGGTACTCCATCACGAAGTATGCGGTGCCATCCTGCTGACCGATGTCGTAGAGCGTGCAGATGTTCGGGTGATTGAGGCTCGAAACCACCTGCGCTTCGCGTTGGAAGCGCTCGCGCAGATCCGAGCGCTCGGCGAAACGGGGAGGGAGGATCTTCAGCGCCACGGTGCGGTCGAGGCGTGTATCGCGTGCGCGATAAACCTCTCCCATGCCGCCGGCGCCGAGTGGCCCGACGATCTCATAGGCGCCGAACCGTGCACCCGTCTCTAGCGGCAGGCCCTTAGTGTACGCGGCGACGTCGTTTGAATCGCGCACAGTAGAATGCGCGCAGTGTCCGCGACCCCTCCCATTCGCGCCCTGGTGATCGACGACTCGGCGTACAACCGGGTCACGCTCACGCGCATGCTCGAAACCGATCCCGCCATCAGTGTGGTCGGCACCGCGGTCAACGGCGAAGACGGCATCAAGCAGGTGATGAAGCATCGCCCCGACGTGATCACGCTCGATCTCGAGATGCCGATCATGGATGGCTTCGCGTTCCTGCGCTGGCTGATGGCGAACCTGCCGACGGCCGTCATCGCGGTCTCCTCACGCGCGAGCGATCGGAGCGTGTTCAAGGCGCTCGAGCTGGGTGCGCTCGACTTCATCGCCAAGCCGGGCGGCCGTGTGTCGCCGCGGCTTGAAGAGATCCAGCGCGACCTCGTCACCAAAGTCCTGCAGACCGCGCAAGTGCGGATGGAGAACCTGAGCCGGCGCGTGCGCGAGCAGGACGAAGTCGACACCATCGTTCCGGTACCCGACGTTTGTCCGAAGGGGATCGAGCTCGTGGTGATCGGATGCTCGACCGGCGGTCCACCCGCGCTGCAGCATGTCTTTCAGTCGCTGCCGCGGATGCCGGTGCCGTTCGTCGTCGCGCAACACATGCCGCCGACGTTCACGCGCCTGTTCGCCGATCGCGTGAACAAGCTCACCACGTTCGAGGTGCGCGAAGGTCGCGACGGCGACATGCTCGAGCCGGGCAACATCTACATCGCTCCCGGCGGCATGCAGAGCGAAGTGCGGCGTATGCCGGAAGGGCTGCAATTGCGCGTGTTCGCCGCGGACGGCAACGATCTCTACGCGCCTTCCGTCGATCGCTTGTTCAACACCGCCAGTGTCGCGTGTCGCGACCGGCTGGTCGCGGTGATCATGACCGGCATGGGCGATGACGGCTCCGAGTCCATTCGCGGTGTGCGGGAGCGCGGCGGACGCACCATCGCGGAGTCCTCGGAGACCGCGATCATCTTCGGCATGCCGGCCGAGGCGATCCGCACGGGCGCGGTGGATGAGGTGTTGCCGTTGTCGCAGATCCCGAACGCGCTCCGGCGACTCTGCGGCTAGGCCGCGCGCGAGTTCGATTTTTCTGCCGTCTCTCAAAGCGCGCACCCTGTGCTACATTCTCGCAACTTACGGGTCCGTAATGAGCGACGAGACGAAAGCCGAGAAGTTTCTCGAGATCTTCAACAAGGGCAAGGAATTCACGGAAGAGCTGCTCCGCGAAAACCAGCGTCTGCGTTATCGCCTGCTCGCGCTGGAGAATGAGCACTCCTCCGGTCCGTCCGAAGAGGTCACGCGTCTGCGCGAGCAGATCGCGCATCTCACCGACGAGAACCGCCGCATCCAGCAGCGTTTCCGCGAAGTCGAGGAGGAGAACAAGGACTTCGCGAACCGCTACATCGAGATCGAGGAACAGAACAACAACCTCGCCAACCTCTACGTCGCCAGCTACCAGCTCCACTCCACGCTCGACTTCCGCGAAGTCATCCAGATCGTGCAGGAGATCATCATCAATCTCGTCGGCGCGGAGTCGTTCGCGATCCTGCTGCTCGACGAGAAGACGAACGAGCTGAAGGCGATCGCATACGAGGGCGAGGACACCATGCCCGGCGTCGAGAGCATCTCCACGCGGCTCGGCGAAGGCGTCCTCGGCACCGTCGCCAAGACCGGCGAGAGCTACTACATCAATCAGGACGTCGAAGGCGGCGCGATCACGCTCGAGAAGCCGCTGGCCGCCGTGCCGCTCAAGATCAAAGAACACGTGATCGGCCTGATCGTGATCTACCGGCTCCTGCAGCAGAAAGACGCGTTCTCGGCGGTCGACTACGAGCTCTTCTCGCTGCTCGCCGCACACGCCGCGACGGCCATCTTCTCATCGAAGCTTTATTCGCAGTCCGAGCGGAAGCTGAACACCATTCAGAGCTTCCTCGACCTGCTCACTACGACGCCATAGCGCAGAGGAAGAGGTCAGCAAACAAGTGGGGATGGAGAACGCGAACTTTCTGGTCGTCGAAGACTCGCCGACCATGCGCCAGTTGATCTCGTTTTCTTTGAAGCGATTCAAGAACGCGAAAATCATCGAGGCCGTCGACGGCGTGGACGCCCTCAAGAAGCTGTCCGGCCCCGACCGCATCGATCTGATCCTCACCGACATCAACATGCCGGTCATGGACGGGCTGAAGCTGGTCTCGCTCGTGCGCCAGAACGCGCAGCTCAAGAACATCCCGATCATCATCATCACGACCGAGGGCGCCGAGGAGGATCGCGAGCGCGGTCTGGCTCTCGGGGCGAACGCGTACATCTCCAAGCCGATTCAGTCGTCGCACCTGATCAAGACGATCAGCGAACTGCTGTCAGTGTAGCTCTGGAGCGACGGGCTCTCAGCCCGTCGAAGGTTGCCGACGGGCTGAGAGCCCGTCGCTCCAGATGGGGGTGGTAAAGATGTCGTCGCTGCGCGTCATCATCCTCAAGCCGGGCAAATACGACGCGGACGGTTACGTCCAGCGTTTCCGCCGCGGCTTCATGCCGAACAGCACGCTCACGTATCTGGCGAGCCTGACGCCGCGCGAGCTCGACGTCACCACGATCGACGAATACGTCCACTCCGATCTCGACTACCTCGATCTGTTGCGCCGCGATCCGAGTCGCAAAACGCTGCTCGCGTTCGCGGGCGTGCAGAGCCACCAGTTCCAGCGCGCGCTCGACCTCGGCGCATTCGCGCGCTCGCGCGGCGTCGAGTCGGTCGTGATCGGCGGCCCGCATCCGATGACGTGCGACACCTCGGTGCTGCACGGACGCGGCGTGAGCTTCTCGCTGTCGGAAGCGGAACTTGTGTGGCCCGCCATTCTCCGCGATGCGATGGAAGGGGAATTGCGGCCGGTCTACGGCGAAGACGCGCGATGGGGTCCGCAGCTAGATCCGCCGCCGCTCGTTCCGCCGTCGAAACGCGATCTGAAGCGTTATGCCGTACGCATGCTCGGCGTCTATCCCGCGCGCGGCTGCCCGTACACCTGCAACTTCTGTTCGGTGATCAAGATCGCGGGGCGACAGGTGCGGAGCCAGCCGGTCGAGACGACCATCGCCAGCCTCAAAGCCGCAAAGGCGGCAGGAGTGCAATCGATCCTTTTCACCTCGGACAACCTCAACAAGTACGCCGAGGCGAGGCAACTGTTGGAGGCGATGATCGATGCGAAGATCGAGCTGCCGTTCTTCTGTCAGGTCGACACCCAGATCGCGCGGCAGGAGGACCTCCTCGAGCTGATGGGCCGCGCGGGCTGCTTTCAGATCTTCGTCGGCGTCGAGTCGTTCTCGCGCTCGGTGCTCCTCGCCGCGCACAAGTTTCAGAACCATCCCGACACTTACGGCCGGATCATCTCGCTCTGCCGCAAGAACCGGATCAGCGCGCACTTCTCGAACATCATCGGCTTCCCGACCGACACGCGCGAAGATGTCCTCGAGCACCTGCGCCGGCTGCGCGAGCTCGACCCCGACATCGCCTCGTTCTACATCCTCACGCCCATCCCCGGCACCGATCAGTACGAAGAGTTCCTGAACGCGGGGCTGATCACCGTCGACAATCTCGACCGCCTCGACGGCACGCTGCCGACCTGGCGTCATCCGCACCTGTCCGGCGACGAGCTGATGGACCTGCTCATCCACTGCTACCGCGAGTTCTCGAACACGCGCGACGTCGCGCGGCGGGTGTTGCGCCATGTGCTTTCGCGTTGGGACTACCGTACCGGAGTAGACATCTACACGGTTCTCGGGTACGCGCTGCTGCAGCGCAACTCGGTTCGCCTGCGCGTCCATCCGATGAACGGCGGAAGCGGTCGCGTTTGCCTCGACTCGGTCTCGGACTACGCCGAATTGCGCCGCGAATACTTCGGTGTCGATCTCCTTCCGCTGCCGCACGGCCTGGCGCTCTCAGCAAGGGATGAGGCGCTCAACCGCGCGGCGAAACTTTACGCTTGACCGCTGCGTTACACTGCCCGCGCGCATGCCCCACTTCATCACTGACAAATGCATCGGCTGCTCGGTCTGCGAGATCAAATGCCCGACGAATACGATCTGGGGTGAGAGCAAAGGGCAGTACTACATCCACCCCGAGCGCTGCATCGACTGCTCCGTCTGCGGCATCTACTGCCCGGTCGACGCGATCCAGAATCAGCATGGCGAGCTGATCCCCCGCATCAAGCCGAAGGACATCCCGAAGGCCGAGGTGGTGAAGGACCTCTGCACGGGGTGCGAGTTCTGCGTCGACATCTGCCCGTTCGAGTGCATCAAGATGATCGATGCGGACGACGAGACGCTCGCGAACCACTACAAGATCGCGTTCGTCGAGAAGAACAAATGCGTGGCCTGCCGCCTGTGCGAAAGCGTCTGCGACAAGGACGCGATCATCGTGCCCGACGCCCCCACGCAGTTGAAGACGTATCTGCCTGACTTTGTGGTGATTGGAACTGGGCGGTGAGGAGGAGGAATTGAAAATTGAACATTGAAAATTGAAAAATCGAACCGCGATGGCGCCCCCTCGTTTTTTCAATTTTCAATTTTCAATTTTCAATTTGGCTCATCGATGACGAATCACTCCGCCGACATCCCCAAAGAGTCGCCGAAAACCATCCTCTTCCAATTCGTCGTCTTCCCCCTCGGCGTCGTTGCCATCGCGGTCGGCATCTTCTTTCTCTTCGGCAAGCTTGCCTCCGACGAGCAATCCGTTCCCGACTACCTCAACGAAGTGCAGCAGGGCGGGCGGCGCGAGCGGTGGCAGGCCGCATATCAGCTTTCGCAGTTGATCAACGCGGGGGAGGCGAAGAAGTATCCGAACCTCGTCCATGACGTCATCCGCGTCTACGAAGGGGCGAAGAACGACGACCCGCGCATCCGCCAGTACCTGAGCATGGTCCTCGGCAACCTCGGCGACAGGCGCGCGACGCCGCTGCTCGTCGGCGCGCTCAGCGATAACGCCCCGGAGACGCGCATCTACGCCGCGCTCGCATTGGGCCGATTGCGCGATCCAGCGGCGGTCGAGCCGCTGATGAAGATCTTCGCGAATGATGAGCGCGACGTGCGCAAAGCCGCCACGTATGCGCTCGGAGAGCTGCGCGATCCGCGCGCGCTGCCGTCGCTGGTGGCCGCGCTGTCCGATCCGATCGCGGATGTCCGCTACAACGCGGCGATCGCGGTGGCGCGTTATGGCGACACGCGTGCGATCGGGGTCCTGCGCGAGATGCTCGATCGCTCGCGCCTCGACCGCGTGCCCGGAATGCGCCCGAAACAGAAAGAAGACACGATGCTTGCGGCCATCCCCGCCCTCGTGAAAATCGCTCCGGAAGAGGCGAAAGCGATCCTCGCTCCGATCGCGAAAAACGATCCGTCATTGCAGGTGAGATCCGCGGCAACAGAAGCACTTCGTTCCCGTTGACAGCGTTTCCCTTTTCACCGATAGTACGTCGCGCCGCAAGCATCCGGAAAATCCCCAATGTCTGAGCAACTTACGCCATATCAGGTCGCCCCCAAGACGCCCCTGGCGGGGAGTGCCGCGGCTGAAATTCGCGAGCAGGGGGAAATCTCCCGCCGCAAGTTTCCGGTGGTCCTGACCGCGGCATGGGCGGCGCTCGCGGCGGCGGTTGGCGGGCTGACCGGAATCTTCGTCCGCTTCCTCTTTCCGAACGTCCTCTTCGAACCGGTCCAGAAGTTCAAGGCGGGCCTTCCCGGCGACTACTCTGTCGGCGAGGTCGACGAGCGCTGGAAAGACAGATTCGGCATCTGGGTCGTCCGTACCGAAGACACGATGTACGCGCTCGATACGACCTGCACGCACCTCGGCTGCACGCCGAACTGGCTGCCTTCCCAGAACAAGTTCAAGTGTCCCTGCCACGGCAGCGGCTACTACAAGACCGGAGTGAACTTCGAGGGGCCGGCGCCGCGTCCTCTCGAGCGCGCGAAGATCTCCATCGACCCGGCCGACGGGCAGATCGTGATCGACAAGTCCGTCAAGTTTTTCGGCGAGCGCGGTGAGTGGACCAACCCCGATTCGTTTTTGAAAGTGTGATCACGTCGTACGAGGGAGCTTGATGACCCTGAAGCAGGTCCAGGAAGGCATCGTCAACTCACAGGTCTGGAAGTCGATCTTCCGGGTCGGCATCCCCAATACGAATCGCAAACGCGTCCTGGCCGTCCTCGGCTCCCTCATCCTGCATCTGCATCCCGTCAAAGTCCGCCGCTCCGGCGTGCGCATGTCCTACACCTGGTGCATGGGCGGCACGTCGTTCTTCCTCTTTCTCGTCGAGACCGTGACCGGCCTGCTGCTGATGTTCTATTACCGGCCGACGATCGAGTACGCGTTCACGGACATCATGGACCTGCGCGAGCAGGCGCCATTCGGCATCATGCGCGAGATGCACCGCTGGGGTGCGCACGCCATGGTCATCGCGGTCTGGCTGCACATGTTTCGGGTCTTCATGACCGGCTCGTACAAGCCGCCGCGCGAGTTCAACTGGAACGTCGGCGTCATCCTGCTCGTCCTTACCCTGCTCCTCTCCTTCACGGGATATCTGCTCCCGTGGGACCAGCTCGCGATCTGGGCCATCACGGTCGGATCGAACATGGCTCGCGCGTCCCCCGGAGCGGGTACCGAGGGGCCGATGTCGAGTTTGATGAAACTGGGGGATGTCCCGCTCATTCATGCGGGCGATGACGCGAGGTTCGCGCTCATCGCAGGCAAATCGATCGGCGCGGCCACGCTGCTGCGCTTTTACGTACTGCACTGCATGGTCATTCCTCTCGCCGCCGGCTTCCTCATGGCCATCCACTTCTGGCGCGTCCGAAAAGATGGAGGGATCTCCGGTCCCCTTTAGGGCGGAGCGAAGGCGATGGCGTTCATCAAGAATTTCGTCAACGTTCTGTCCATCGCATCGATCTCGTTCATTCTGCTTTCGGCCGTCTTCTTCATGATCCTGTACTTCAACCTCATGAACGGGAGGCTGAAGGACAAGACCGGTATCGGCTTCATCGTCTTCGGCGCGATCTGCGCGGTGGCCGGACTCTTCGTCCGGCCGCTTCTCTATCTGGCAGTGGCTTACTTCCTCACGCTCTGGGCGCTGGCGAAGCTGGGCGGGCGGCTGTGGGACGGCAAGGTCGGGAAGTGGATGCTCATCATCGGCGCGATCGCATTCGTGCTGTCGCTCTATGACCCGAACTTCAAGTCGATCGCCGCGAAGCCTGACAACGTGCCGATCGCCGCGATGATCTTCCTCCTCGGCATCTTCACGTGGATCGCTCTGAAGAAGGCGTACTACAACGATCAGGCGATTCTCGCGGGCGGCATTCCGTACGAGAAGACCGAATCGGACGAGAAGCTCTTCACCTGGCCCGACCTCGTCTACACGGAGCTGCTGTGCATGATCGGACTGACGATCGTGATGATCGTCTGGTCGATCGGTCTGCGCGCGCCGCTCGAAGAAGCAGCCAATCCGACCACCTCTCCGAATCCCGCAAAAGCACCGTGGTACTTCCTCGGCCTGCAGGAGATGCTGGTCTATTTCGATCCGTGGCTGGCCGGCGTCGTATTGCCGACGCTGATCATCGTCGGCCTCATGGCCATTCCGTACATCGACACGAATCCGAAAGGCAACGGCTACTACTCCTTCCGCGAGCGGAAGTGGGAGATCGGCGTTTTCCTCTACGGCTTCCTCGTGTTGTGGTCCTTCCTGATCATCACCGGTACGTTCCTGCGCGGTCCGAACTGGAGCTTCTACGGACCGTACGAGTATTGGGACCCGAACAAACTCGAGCCGCTCGTCAACATCGACCTCTCGGAGCTCTTCTGGGTGAAGATGCTGGCCATGCCCCTGCCGAAGCTGTGGCTGATCCGCGAGGCGCCGGGACTCATTCTCGTGCTCGCGTATCTCGGTTTACCGGTGGCGCTCGCACTCGGCCCGTTCAAACGCTTCTATCTGAAGATGGGCGCGGCGCGCTACTACGTCGGCGCGTACCTCTTCCTGACCATGCTCTCGCTCCCGATCAAGATGGTGTTGAGGTGGTTGTTCAATCTGAAGTATCTGGTGCATATCCAGGAGCTCTTCCTCAATATCTAGCCGCGCACTGAAAACGTAAAAATGAAGCCGCAAGAACCCATTCCGCACAACTACCCGATGGGGAAGCTCAACCTCATCTTCGCGCTGACCAGCATCGCGTTGCTGCTGTCGACGGGCGCAATGGTGTTCTACGACTACGTGCGCGGCTGGAAGTGGTTCCAGCTCGAGTTCAACCGCCTCCAGCAGAACCGCATCGACGCGGAACTGCAGGCCGCGAATGACGCGGAGCGGCGGAAGCAGCTGGCCACGCTCGACCGCGAGATCCGCGAGGGACAGGTCGAGGTCGCGCGCAACCGCGAGCAGTACCTCGAGGCGCAGAAAGACCTCGAAGACTGGGAAGGGCAGCACTACGCCGCCGATCAGGACTATCGCTTCGCAAAGGCGCTGCTCGACGCGAAACGCTACGAGCTCGAAGCGTCGATCGTGCAGCATCGTCACGACCAGCCGGAGAAACAGCGCGAGTACGACGAGCTCACCGCGCGCGTCGATCGCCTCAATCTCCGCCTGCAGCAGGTCACGCGCGACCGCGACGCCTCCCGCGCACGCGTCGGCAAGTTCCTGGCGCGCATTCAGGAGATCGAGGACCGCCGCAAGGAGCTGACTGCCGACATCGAGCTGCTGCAGAAGCAGCGGCGCAGCGTGGAGTTGGGATCGAACAATCTGATCCTGAACGCGCCCATGCTCGACTTCATCAACCCGACGCTGAAGATCGATCAGGTCGTGCTCGGCGATCTCTTCATCGACATGAATTACATGTCGGTGCCGCGCGTCGATCGCTGCCAGACCTGCCACCGCGCCATCGACCGCCCCGGCTTCGAGTCGAAGAAAGAAGCGCAGCGCCTCATCACGGAGTTGCGCACGCAACTCGATAAAAACCTCGTGCAGCCCTCGCGCCGCGGCGACATGGAGAAGCGTGTCGCGCTGCTCGAGCGGATCGCCAACGGGAAGAACGACATCCTCAATCCGTTCCGCACCCATCCGAAGCTCGACACGTTCGTCGGCTCATCCTCTCCGCATCCGCTGCTCGAGTATGGCTGCACGGTCTGCCATCGCGGACAGGATCGCGCTACGGAGTTCGGTCGCGCGGGCCATACGCCGATGAGCCGGCGCATGGAGAACCGCTGGAAGGGCGCGAAGATCTCACTGCTCCCGGGACCATGGGATTACGAAAAGCGCAACTTCGGCTACGCGGTCAATCCGTTCCTCGACACGCCGATGTATCCGCGCCAGTACTACCAGGCCGGCTGTGTGAAGTGCCACGCCGGACAGATGGAAGTGGGCGAGGGCGAAGACATCAACAAAGGCCTGCACATGGTCGAGTTGTATGGCTGCCACGCCTGCCACAAGATCAACAACTGGCGCTTCTCCGACTTGCAGAAGCCCGGCCCCGCCCTCGACGGCATCGCCGAGAAGACCACGCCGGAGTGGACGTTCCGCTGGATCGCCAATCCGCCGCGCTTCCGCCTGACCACGCGCATGCCGTCGTTCTTCTATCAGCGCAACATGGTCGGACCGGCTGTGCCCGCGGAAGAGCGCGCGCACAACGTGAAGCTGCAAGACGCCGAGATCCATTCGATCGTCACGTATCTCTTCGCCAAGTCGACGCATCGTCCGTGGCCCGCGGGTCCGGCGGGTGACGCCGGACGCGGCAAGCAGCTCGTCGATTCGATCGGCTGCATGGGCTGCCACATCGCGCAGGACACGATCACGGACGACAAAGGCGTTGTGCGCGTCGCGCATCGCGATGACTTCCCGCTCGAGCGCCACTTCGGCTTCAACCTCACCGGCGTCGGCACGAAGACGAACGCGAACTGGGTCTTCAACTGGGTGAAGAACCCGAAGGCGTATGACCCGAACGCGCCGATGCCGAGCCTGCGGCTCTCCGATCAGGAAGCGGCCGACATCACGTCGTACCTGCTCTCGCTCGAGAAGCCGAAGTTCATGGAACAGCCGATCCGGCCGCCGGATCCGAAAGTCGTGCGCGAGCTCGCGAAGGGCTATCTCATCAACTCGCTGACGTTGAATGACGCCGACGCGCGCCTCCGCTCCATGTCACTCGACGATCAGCTCATCTACCTCGGCCAGCGCAGCATCGAAAAATACGGCTGCTACTCCTGCCACGACATCAAAGGCTTCGAAGGTCTGAAACCGATCGGCACGGAGCTGACCACCGAGGGCTCGAAGAACCTGCACCTCTTCGACTTCGGCTTCTTCGGCGATTCGACGCACACGCACGACTACGTGAACTGGGACAACAGGAAAGAAGAGGTCCAGCACACGGTGCCGTCGTGGATCTACAACAAGGTCCGCAACCCGCGCGTTTACGACGACCGCCGCACCAAGCCGTACAACGACAAGCTGAAGATGCCGAACTTCCACCTCTCGCCGGAGGAAGCGCGGCTCGTCACCTCGGTCGTCCTCGGCCTCACGAAGGAGAAAGTCGCGGCCAACCGGCTGGCCGCGAACAATCCTCGTCTTCGGCAGGTCGAGCAGGAACGCAAGATCATTTCGCAGAACAACTGCCGCGGATGTCACGTCGTGAATCGCCGCGGCCGCGCCATCGCCTCGCTCATCGACGATCCGAACTTCCTCCCGCCCGATCTCACGCCGCAGGGTGAGCGCGCGCAGTCGCCGTGGCTCTTCCAGTTCCTCAAGGATCCGACGGTGATGAAAATCCGGCCGTGGATGTCGGTACGGATGCCGACGTTCCACTTCAGCGACCCGACCGCCTCCACGCTCGTCGCGGGCTTCGCGGCCGAAGGCGACGAGCCGCAGTTCGACACGCATCAGTACGCGACGCCGTCGCCGCAGAATGTGGCCATCGGCCGCGAAGTCTTCCAGATGCTGCGCTGCCAGCAGTGTCACTCCGTCGCGCCGGTCGATCCCGCGAATCCGCCGATCCCGAACGTTGCCGACACGCAGTCTCTCGCGCCGAATCTCACCCTTTCGAAACTCCGCCTGCGCCACGACTGGATCGCCGACTGGATTCGCCGTCCCGATGAGATGATCCCGGGCACGCGCATGCCGACCAACTTCCCACGCGATCCGGAGACCGGCGGATTCCAGTCGCCGCTCGCGGCCGCGATGGACTCACCGCAGTTCGCCGCGAGCAAGGCCGCGTTGCTGCCGTACTTCCAGGACGAGGCCGCGTTGCGCAAGACCATGGCAGACGCGGTTGCACTCACCAACTACATGCGCGATTACATCTGGAGCATCGGCATCGACCGCATGCGTCCCGCGGGGCCGGAGAGCGTCCGTCCCTTCATCCCCGATCAACAGGCACCGATCACTCCGCCCGCTACGCCGGTCGCGGAAGCCGGACGGCCCGCGCCCGCGCGCGCGGCCGCTCCCAACACGTCAAGGAGATAAACCGATGTCGCTCAGGAAGTACCTCAACTCATTGCTGATGCTCACTCTCGTTCTCGCGGTCGCGTGCGGCGGCGGAAAGGAAGTCGTCGATGAAGCGGAGCTCGGCGAAGACGATCACGCCGCTCCGACCGCCACCTCCGAAGGTGGCGCCACGGGCGGTGGCGGGTCTGCCGCGGCTGCTCCCGTGGCTGTTGCCGATGCGGCAACGCTCGGCGGCACCGTGAAGTTCGAAGGCGCCGCGCCGAAGATGGCGCCAATGCAGATGGGCGCCGATCCGTTCTGCGCCTCGCAGCACCCGACGCCCGCACCTGATGAGGAAGTCGTCGTCGGCGCCGCCGGCGAGCTCGCCAACGTGCTCGTGTTCGTGAAGGAAGTGCAGGGCAACTTCCCGCCGCCATCCACTCCGGCGCTGCTCGATCAGAAGGGCTGCAAATACATTCCGCACGTGACCGCCGTGCAGGTCAACCAGCCGATCCAGATCAAGAACAGCGACGCCACGCTGCACAACGTGCACGCGATGCCGGAAGTGAACTCGCAGTTCAACGAAGGCCAGCCGGTGCAGAACATGGTCTCGACCAAGAAGTTCGACAAGGCGGAGATCAAGCCGTTCCGCATCAAGTGCGACGTGCATGGCTGGATGAAGTCGTACATGGCCGTGCTGCCGCACCCCTATCACTCGGTCTCGCAGACCAACGGCACGTTCTCCATCGCCAACCTCCCGCCGGGCAACTACACGCTCGTCGCGTGGCACGAGAAGTACGGCCAACAGGAGCAGCAGGTCACGGTCGGACCGAAAGAGCAGAAGCAGGTCGCGTTCACCTTCAAGGGATAGGAACTGGAGCGGCGGGCTCTCAGCCCGCCGTTGACGGGCCGGCGGGCTGAGAGCCCGCCGCTCCAGACATCAGGAGCAACGATGCCACCGAAACGGCAGGTCCGAGTAGGCAACCAATGGATGCACGCGCGCGACGCGCAGCGCGCGCTCGAAGAGGCCATCCGCGTCTCGCAGGAAGAGGGGAGGGAGCACGAACATCGCCAGTCCTTCCTGCGCCAGTACGTATTCTCGACCGACCACAAGTGGATCGGCATCCAGTACGCCGTCACCGCGCTGTCGTTCCTGCTCCTCGGCTTCTCGATGATGCTGCTGATGCGCTATCAGCTCGCGTGGCCCGGCCAGGCCTTCCCGAGCTGGATCGCCAAGTTCCTCGGCCAGGCCAATGCGCCGGGCGGCATCATGCTCCCCGAGTTTTACAACCAACTCGGCGCAATGCATGGCACCGTGATGGTCTTCCTGGCCATCGTGCCGCTCGCCGTCGGCGCGTTCGGCAACTACGTCGTGCCGCTGCAAGTTGGCGCGCCCGACATGGCCTTCCCGAAGCTCAACATGATGAGCTACTGGCTCTACCTGCCGGGCGGCCTGCTGATGCTCTTCAGCTTCCTCCTGCCTGGCGGCGCACCGAACTCCGGCTGGACGTCGTATCCGCCGCTTTCGATCATCGCCACGCAAGGTCAGACCATCTGGATCATCGGCATGATCTTCCTGATCACGTCGTCGCTCCTCGGCTCGATCAACTTCATCGTCACCATCGTTCAGCTCCGCGCGAAGGGGCTGTCGTTCATGCGCCTGCCGTTCTTCGTGTGGGCGCAGCTCGTCACCTCGTTCCTGCTTCTTCTCGCGTTCCCGCCGCTCGAAGCCGCCGCGATCCTGCAGCTCATGGACCGCGTGGCCGGCACCAGCTTCTTCATGCCTTCGGGACTCGTCATCAGCGGCACACCGCTCGCGAACGCAGGCGGAGGCAATCCGCTCCTCTGGCAGCACCTGTTCTGGTTCCTCGCGCATCCCGAGGTTTACGTGTTGATCCTGCCTGGGATGGGGATCATCTCGGAAGTCATCGCCAACAACACGCGCAAGCCGCTGTGGGGCTATCGCTCGCTCGTCGGCGCCGGCGTCTTCCTCGGCTTCATGTCCTTCGTCGTGTGGGCGCACCACATGTTCATGACCGGCATGGGCACGGTGATCAGCGCCTTCTTCCAGACCACGACGATGATCATCTCCATCCCGTCGGTCATCATTCTGACGGCACTGTTGATCTCATTGTGGGGCGGATCGATTCGCTTCACGGTGCCGATGCTCTTCGCGCTGGCGTTCCTGCCCATGTTCGGCATCGGCGGATTGACGGGACTGCCGCTCGGTCTCGCGGCCGCCGACATCCACCTGCACGACACCTACTACGTCATCGGCCACTTCCACTATGTGGTCGCGCCGGGAACGATCTTCGCGATGTTCGCGGGCATCTACTACTGGTTCCCGAAAGCCACGGGCCGCAACATGAATGAGTTCTGGGGCAAAGTGCATTTCTGGGCCTCGCTCGTTTTCATCAATGGCGTGTTCGCGCCGATGTTCGTGCAGGGCCTCGCGGGCGTTTCGCGGCGCCTCTATGACGGCGGCGCGCAGTACGCACACGCGAAGCCGATCATCCACACGAACGTGCTCATGTCCGTGTCGGCTTTCCTGCTGCTCGCGGCGCAGGTGCCGTTCATCATCAACTTCTTCTACAGCATCTTCAAAGGCAAGCGCGTTGGTGCGAACCATTGGGACGCAACGACGCTGGAGTGGTCGGCCACGACCGCGCCGCCGCTTGGCCATGGCAACTTCGAAGTGATCCCGCAGGTCTATCGCGGGCCGTACGAGTACAGCGTTCCCGGTTACGACGCCGCGGACTTTTTGCCGCAGAACGTGCCCGATGACGAAACGTCGCCGACCCACGGCGGCGGCATGCTGGCGGCGACGGCCGTCGCGCAGAAGGAGAGCTGAGGCCGATGGACGACGGACACGCACTGACGGTTCACGGTGATGCGCACGGCGGCGCGCATCACGAGATCGAGATTCCGTACACCGTGCACGCGCGGCCCGATACGGGCGTGTACAACGGGAAGCTGGGCATCTGGTTGTTCCTCGCATCCGAGGTGATGTTGTTCGGGGCGTTGTTCTCGACGCTGGTGCTGCTGCGCACCAGCGCGCCGAGCTGGCCGCACGGCAAAGAGATCCTCAACGTGCCGCTGGCGACGGTGAACACATTCGTGCTCATCGGGTCATCGGTCACGGTCATCCTGGCGTGGGCCTATCTGCGGCTCGGCGAACTGAAGAAGGCGAAGTTCTTCCTTCTCATGACGCTGCTCTGCGGCTTCGGTTTTCTCGGCATCAAGGCCGTCGAATACGGCACCAAGTTCTCGCATCATCAGTTCCCGAGCACGAACAACTTCTTCGCGACGTATTACGTCATGACCGGCTTGCACGGCCTGCATGTGATCGGCGGCATGGTCGTGTTCGCGTATCTGCTGCTGACCGCGGACAAGTGGTACGCGGCGAAGCGCGACCAGTTCACGAACCGCGTCGAAGTGACCGGCCTGTACTGGCACTTCGTCGATCTCGTCTGGATCTTCCTCTTCCCGATCCTGTATCTCCTGTAGGAGCGAGCGGATGACAGAGCACGTTGCACACGAACACCCGGCGGATCACGGTCATGTCGATGATGACCACGCGCATCATGGACACGACGACAGTCCCGAGGCGATCAGGAAAGAGATTCGCAGATACCTGATCGTGCTTGGCGCGCTGGCCGTGCTGACGCTGGTGACGGTGGCCATCTCGAGCCTGAAGCTGCCGACCTGGCAGGCCATCGCCCTCGGCCTCGCGGTCGCGACCATCAAAGGCTCGCTCGTCGCGGCGTTCTTCATGCATCTCATCTCCGAGCGCAAGCTGATCTACGCCGTGCTCGTCTTCACGGTCTTCTTCTTCGGCATGTTGTTGTGGGGTCCCTGGCATCACCACTACGACGCCGAGCGGGAGTGGCCGGGCCACGACGTCACGAACAAACAAGAGGCGGCGCGTCCGCCCGCCGAAACGTCCCACTAGGAGTCCCATGTCCCTGCGCGCGTTCCACATCGTCTTCATCATCGTGACAGTCATCCTGTCGCTGTACGTGGCGCTGTGGGGATTCCGTGAGTTCGCGCAGGAACGGAGCACGACCGGCCTGATCCTGGCCATCCTCTTCCTGATCACGGCGGTCGCCGGGATGGTTTACGGGAAGAAGGCGTTCACGAAGCTGAAGGAGCTGCCATGACGCGTCGCTCCAGCTTTGGAGTCGCGTTGCTGCTTCTCCTGATCGCCCCAGCCGCCGTGGCATGTCCCGTGTGTTTCGGCGCGCCTGACGATCCGATGGTCAAGGGCGTCAACAACGGCATCTGGGTCCTGCTCGCGCTCGTCGGTGTCGTGCAGATCGGTTTCGTCGCGATGTTCTGGAGCTTCTGGCGCCGCGCGCGCGAGCAGAAGCGTTTCCGCGACTCATTGCGCGTGATTCACACGTTTGACAGGGAGGGACCAATTTCATGAAGGAATGGCTCGACAACTGGATGCCGCCCGACTACTCCGCGCACGGCGCGGAGCTCGATCGCCTGAACGCCAACGTGCACTGGCTCATGCTGATCCTGTTCGTCGGCTGGGGTCTGGTGTTCGCGTTCATGCTCATGCGGTTCCACGCGCGCAAACACCCGAAGGCGATCTATCACGGCACGAAGTCGCACCTCTCGACCTACGCCGAATTCGGCGTGCTCGTCGTCGAAGTGGTCCTCTTGGTCGTCTTTTCCATTCCGTTGTGGGCGCGCTGGACCAGCCCTCCCGGCCCCGAGCAGAACCCGCTCGAAGTTCGCGTCATCGCGGAACAGTTCGCCTGGAACATCCACTATCCCGGTCCGGACAACATCTTCGGCAAGGCCGACGTCAGCCACGTCAGCTCGTCGAATCCAATCGGCCTCGACATCACCGACCCGCATGCCAAGGACGACATTGTCTCCCTCAACCAGTTGTACCTTCAGGTGAACCGCCCCGTCATCGTGAACATCAGCGCAAAGGACGTCATCCACAGCTTCGCGCTGCCGTACATGCGCGTGAAACAGGACGCCATTCCGGGCATGCAGGTTCCTGTACACTTCACGCCGATCAAGACCAGCGGCACTGAGACGTGGGAGATTGCCTGCGCTCAGCTCTGCGGTCTCGGCCACTACCGGATGCGCGGCCAGTATCACGTGCAGACGAAGGAAGAGTTCGAGAAGTGGCTGGCATCGCAGACACCGCTGGCCGCGAGCATTTCGGGATGAACAGTTGACCGTCGGCGGTTGATGCTGGCGGTCGGGTCTCCGCCAACGCCAACTTCATGAAATCCATCGAGCCCATCACACACAAGTACGCGAGCCAGTCGCCCGCGGGTCTGCGACGCTTCACGAAGTTCGTCGCGCTGTCCACCTTGTTCCTCATCTTCGCCGGCGCAATGGTTACCTCTACTGGCTCCGGTCTGGCCGTTCCCGACTGGCCGACCACGTACGGCGAGAACATGTTCACGTTCCCGCTCAGCAAGTGGGTGGGTGGCATCTTCTACGAGCACGGCCATCGCCTCCTTGCATCCACGGTCGGGTTCCTAGTCATCATCCAGGCGCTCTGGCTGCAGTTCCGCGAGCCGAAGAAGTTCGTGCGCACCCTCGGCTGGCTCTCCCTCGCCGCGGTCATCGTGCAAGGCATCCTCGGCGGCGTGACCGTGCTCCTGCTCTTGCCGAAAGCGGTCTCGATCTCGCACGCGGGCCTGGCGGAGATCTTCTTCGCGATCAACGTCAGCATCGCCTTCTTCACATCGCGCTGGTATCACGACCTGCGCACGATGGAGAAAGGCGACGCGCCGGTGTCGATGGCGTGGTCGCTGACTGCGCTCGTCTACCTGCAGATCCTCGCCGGCGCCGTCATGCGACACCTCGGCGCCGGCCTGGCCATCCCTGACTTCCCGCTCTCGTTCGGCCACCTCGTCCCCGACTTCTACAACAACCACATCATCGCCGCGTATGTGCATCGTGCCGGGGGGTTCGTCGTCGCCGCGGCTGTGATCGCGATGGCCATCCGACTGCTGCGCTATGACGCGAATCATCCTCTGCGCGCCATCGCCAATCTGCTCGTTGCCGTCGTCGCGGCGCAGGTCCTCCTCGGCGGTTATGTCATCTGGAGCGGCAAGCAGCCGCACATCGCCAGCCTGCACGTGATGCTCGGCGCGTCGACGTTCGCGTTGTCGATCGTGCTCACGCTCACCGCGCGCACGCTGTCATGGCGCAAGTCAGCCGAGCACGCGTCGTTGATCGAGGCCACGGCATGAGCAGTGCCGTTCTCGATGCACGGCCGCGCGCGACCGTCGGAACCGTTGCTCGCGATTACCTGCAGCTCTCGAAGTCGCGCATCGTCCTGATGGTGCTCATCACGACGATATCCGGCTTCCTGTTCGCAGCCGACGTCGTGAACGGCCTGCTCCTGCTGCATACGCTCCTGGGCACCGCGCTCGTCGCTGCCGGTACGAACGCGCTCAATCAATACGTCGAGCGCGAGCACGACGCGCGCATGCATCGCACGCGCACGCGTCCGCTGCCGGCCGGCCGCATCACTCCGCGCGCCGCGCTCGTGTTCTCGTCCGGCATCGCCATCATCGGTACGGTGTATCTCGGACTTGCCGTGAACTGGCTCACGGCCGCACTCGGCGCGTTCACGCTCGCGAGCTACATCTTCGTCTACACGCCGCTGAAGCGCGTCTCCACGCTCAACACGATCATCGGCGCGGTCCCCGGCGCGATTCCGCCGCTGATGGGCTGGACCGCGGCGACGAACGAGCTCGGAATCGGCGGCTGGATCGTGTTCGGCATCCTCTTCCTCTGGCAGCTCCCGCACTTCATGGCCATCAGTTGGCTGCACCGCGAGGACTACGCACGCGGCGGTTTCGCGATGCTGTCCGTACGCGACTCCGACGGCGCTGCAGTTGCGCGTCAGGCCATTTTCTACACACTCGCATTGCTACCAGTCAGCGTCGCGCCGTCACTCCTCGGCATGACCGGTACGGTCTACTTCATCGGCGCTGCCGCCGCAGGAATCGCGTTGCTCGCGGCCACGATCCGTTTCTTCTTCGATCGCGGAGCGCGCAACGCGCGGTCGCTGTTCATGATCTCGAATCTGTACCTGATGACGGTGATGCTGCTCCTGGTCGTGAATGCGTAGCGTCGCGCTTCTGCTGCTCCTCGGCGTCGCCTGTTCACCCAAACCGGACCTCCCGAAACTCTTTCCTGTCCCGAACGCGCAACTCGTCGACGAGACCGGCCGCACCGTGCCGCTCGATTCGATGAAGCGGAGCGTCACCGTCTACAACTTCATCTTCACAAATTGCACGGGCATCTGCCCGATCATGACCAACAACATGCGCGCACTCACGCCCAAGATCGACGACGACGCGCCGGTGCGATTCGTCTCCATCAGCGTTGACCCCGCGCGCGACACGCCGCAAGTCCTGGCCGTCTACGCGAAACGCAACCGCAATGACCCAAGATGGACGTTCCTTACCGGCGACCGGGCCGCGATCGTCGACCTCAGTGTGAAAGGCTTCAAGCTCGCGGCCGGCGATCCCGTCCCCGGCGGCGAGGCGCTTCTGCACAGCGGCAAATTCGCGGTAGCGGACAAGCAAGGTGTGATCCGCGGCTACTACGAAGGCAGCGACGCCGCGGTCGCGGATGAAGTCGTGCGGGCTGTAGAGGCGTTACTCGAGGAGTAGCGCATGGCGTTGGCCCAACGCGAGCCGACTGCAGGCAACGTCGATGGCGATGCCGCGCTAACATAGCCGAAGGTCTTCCTCCATGATCGCGGATGCATCGTTCGACGTGTTCCTCAGCTACAACCACGCCGACGTGGAGGCCGTTCGCGAGATCCGCGAGCGACTTGCCGCGCGCGGGGTGCGCTCGTTCATCGACCAGGAGGATCTGCCTATCGGGAAGGCCTTCCCGGCGGAGCTGGAGCGCGCGATGCAGAATTCGCGCGCCGTGGCTGTCGTCTTCGGCAAATCGGGATATGGCCGGTGGCAGCATCGTGAAATCCAATACTGCCTCGCCCTGCAGGTGGAATCGAACGGCGAGCGGCCTGTGATCCCGCTCATCCTGGACGGTGCCAAACCGCCGACGGGGTTCATCGCGCAGAACTCGTGGATCGATCTGAGCAAAGGGATCGACGATGCGTCGATCGAGCGCCTGGTCGGGGCCATCGACAAGTCAGGAGATGTCGCGACACCGCCGAGCGACATCAGTCCTTATCGCCGGCTCGACGCCTTCCGTGAAGAGGACGCGCTCCTGTTTTTCGGTCGCCAGTCAGCGACCGATTCGATCGTGACCAGGATCGATGGAGCGAGCGGCTGGGACGATCGGCCGCGATTCGTCACAGTGACCGGACCGTCAGGCAGCGGCAAGTCTTCCGTCGTCGCTGCCGGAGTCCTGCCGCGCCTTCGCTCGCGCCGGCCGCCGCGACTGGTCTGGGATGCCGTGGTGATGCAGCCGCGCAAAGATCCGTGGCAATCACTGGCCACTGTTCTCATGCCGTTGCTCGATCCTACGCTGTCCGAGGTCGACCAACTCCGTACCTCCCTGACGCTCGCCGAAACCTTGTGCGGCCGGAGGGGAATCGTCAGCACGATCGAGCGCATTCTCGCGAAATCGCGCGGCACTGATCGGCTGCTGATCGTGGTCGATCAGTTCGAGGAACTTTTCACGCAGACTGATGATGGCGTCGCGCGCGAGTTCGTCCGTGCGTTGCTCGACGGGTCGCGGAATGCGCCGCTGTGCGTCCTGGCGACACTTCGAAGCGATTACTACGGCAAGGCCATCGCGCTCGACCGCGATCTGAGCGACGTACTCCCGGACGGCCAGGTGAACCTCGGGCCGATGCGTCGCGAAGAGTTGCGCGACGTCATCCTCCGTCCGGCGAATGTGGTCCGCCTGACGCTCGAGCCCGGCCTCGTCGATCGGATGCTCGATGACGTCGGCGACGAGCCCGGAAACCTGCCGCTGCTCGAATATGCGCTCAGCGAGCTGTGGGATCTTCGCGAGCAAGGCCGGCTGACGCTTGTCGGATATCAGGAGATCGGCGGTGTTTCCGGCGCACTGATGCGGCGCGCCGAGACGATCTACGGCGAGCTGTCGAACGCGCAGCAAAAGTCGGCGAAGAAGCTACTGATGCGCCTCGTGCGCGTGTCGCGTGCGGACGAGGAGGGCTCGGACACGCGCCGCCGCGCGCACCGCGACGAAATCGGTACCGAGGATTGGAAGCTCGTCCACGGATTCGCGGGCGAGCGTGCGCGGCTGGTTGTGGTGAGCAAGGATCCGGCGTCGGGCGAAGACAGCGTAGAGGTGGTCCACGAGGCGTTGATCCGGCGATGGGACCGCCTCCGCGAATGGCTCAACACTGATCGGGAGTTCCTGCTGTGGCGCCAGGATCTCTCGCTGTACCGTGCCGGATCGCCGGAAGGGATCCCGCAAGGAACGCTTCTCGCGACGGCGTCGAAGTGGTTGCGCGAGCGTGGCGATGATCTCAATCCCGACGAACGGGAGTACATCGAGAAAAGTGTCACCTCTGCGGCGCGCACACGGCGAATGCGGAAATTGGTCCTTGCCGCCGCTGTCATCGCCATGGTCCTGCTCGTGGGAGCGATCGGGTACACCAGGACCGCCGGGTACACGGTGCGGACGATCCTCGCGAAAAATCCCGAGGCGCACTTTGCGAGCGTGGATCAATTCGGGCGAGGGTACGAAACGAATATAGCCCGGACGAAGACTCTGCTCCGCCTGGAGCGCTATGACGACATTCGACGGGCAATTGCGGCGCAGGCGTATCTGAGTGAACGCGCAATGCAGCTCGCGAGACTGGCGGTGGCGATGTCCGCCACAGCGCCCGATCGCGCCGGTGCGATCCTGAAGGAGGCAATTGCGGCGGCGAAACAGGCAAACCTGGTCCCGAGGCAGCAGGCGCCGCTCCTGGCCAATGTGGCAAAGGCGGCGGCGCGTCTCGGCGACCGCAAGGCCTCCCTGGAGCTACTGCGGTCCGCCGATGACCTGTTGCCTTACGCCGACTCGGTCGAGAGCTCACGCGTCTGGTATCGCAGAGAAGTTGCGGGCGCCTGGGAACAGGTGGGCAGTCCGGAGCATGCGCGACGAGTGCTCAGGGCAGTTCTCGATGTTCCGGCGACTGATGAAAACATCTATATGCTCGATGAGGCCGCGGAGGACCTCGTCCGGTTAGGTGAGAGCGATGTCGTGCGACGACTTCCGAGATATATCGGCGACGACACGCGTTTGCGCAGTCTTTATGAGAGCGTGCGCGTGAGAGCCTACGCCGCCGCCGGTGATTCGGATACGGCGCAAAGGATCGCCGCGCGTCTCCCCCGGGAATATCGAGAGGGAGCGTTGGCGACCGTTGCAAAGCTCGACTTCGCCCGGAATCAGGACCTGTCTCGGACGAGGGAGCTCGTCCGAACAACCGAGTATGGTCCAGACTCGGCATTGCTCGACGAGGTCATCGGAAAGCTCGTCCGTCAAAACCGCGACCCTGAGGTGGAACCATTGATCGCGGAGTCGCGCAATCCCGGTGCGCGCGGTCGCGTTCGCGCCGTGTACGTCCAACAACTCATCGACGCAGGCCGCCTCGATGATGCTGCCCATGCCGCGGAGGTACTGAAGTCCGACAATCCACATAACGAGCTTCGGCCGCTACCGTTTGCTCGACTCGGCTTGGCCTTCGCACGCGCCGGCAGACGGACGGAAGCCGAAAACGCGCTCCGCGACGCTGTGAACCTCGGGCCCACGTTGAGGAACGAATACGCACGAGACGAAGTGGATGCACTGCGCGCGCACGCCGAGGCAGTCCTCGGCCGCTTTCATGAAGCGCGACGCATCGCCGACGCGATCGAGAGTGACGAACGGCAGTGGGACGCGTACTTCGGCATTCTGGAGGTCTACGCGGTGACCCGGAACACAAACCCGTAGCGAGCGCTCTCTCCGTGGTGCACGCGAAGCGGCGCGCAATCATTCCGCAAAACCAACCTCAGTCGTCCCGCCCCACCAACACGAATCCCGCCCAGTAATACGGATGCGCGTAGCGGCGGTCGCGCAGCATCTCCAGCTGCGCGGCGCGGAGGGACCGCGCGACATTCGCGATCCTTGGTTCGCGCGCCATGCGTCGATGGAATGCGATCATCAGCCGCGCTGCTGACGCGGAGCCGACGCGCCACTGCGTGGCCACAGTGCGCGGGCATCCCGCGCCCAGAAATGCCCATGAGAGGCCGACGATCCCTTCGCCGCCCAGGACCGTGCCGCGGGCCGTGTTGCAGGCCGAGAGCACGACCAGCTCCGCCTGCAGCGGGAGGCCGAGGATCTCGCGCGCCTCGAGCAGTCCGTCCTCCTGCGCGGAACCTGCGAGCAGCAACGCGGAGTACATCGGTGAGGAGCTGTCGACGATGCCGTGCGTCGCGAAGTGAATGACGTCGTAGCGGTCGATGTCCCGCTTGAGCGTCGACTCGGCTGCCGCGGCGGCGGTGTGCGCTGTGACTCGCGTGCCGTAGATCCGGCGAAGCTGGTCGACCTCACGGCTGGCGTCGGGGAGGCGGCCGATCGTGATGCCGCGATGCGTCGCGTACTCGCGCCGCGTCGCGGAGTCGATGGCGGGATCGCCGAATGCGAGGACAGTGGGGACTCGGTCGGGGCGGCGCGAAACGTTTGGCGCGGAGAGCAGAGCGAGCGAGGGAGCATAGAAGACAGCGGTCCGTTCGATGACATGCTCACCCCCTGGCGTCACCAGCGCCTGAAATGGAAGTCTTCCGAGGTGCGCATCCGGAATGATGCAGAGCGCGGCGCCGGCCGGCTGCGGACCGACCAGCGGCGCGAGAAGAAGATCGTAAAGCCGTCTCGCCGCGGCGCGGTATTTCGCGTCCCGCGATTCAATCGTCTTCACGAATGCGTCGACCACGATGCTCAGTGACTGCGTGCCGAGCGGGATCGTGTGCGCCTCGACACGCGTTTCGCCGCGTTCCGCGCGCAACACGAAGGCGGTCGTCCGTTTTAAGCCGACGACGTATTCGATGACGGTCGTGGCGGCCGGTACGACAAGCGTTTCCAGATCGAACGTGTCCGGTTGCGCGACCGGCGGCGGCTGCCGATTACGTAGCGTCAGCACCTCGTCCAGCTCACGGCGGGCACCGCGCAACGCTGCCTCCACCGTGCTCGCGTCGCCACCATCGCTGCGGATCCGAAGCAACTGTCGATTCAGGTCGACGACGCGCCTGGTCCGCTGCTCGACCTCGGGCGTGTCACTCGGTTGCGGCGCGTTCCTCGCCATGAGGTCCTTCAGCACGCGTGCCTTCATTCGCTCGGCGACGACGAGCGCTTGCGGGACCTCGTCCGCTTGCACCAGATTGTCGACGAGCTGCGAGTAGGTGAGATAAGGAAAGGAGAATCCGCGATGAAGGAGGCCGTCCACCTCGAGACGACGGTCTTCGATGCTGGCCACTGCCTCCTCGAGCAAGCATCGCGCTTCGTCGAGCCGGCCCTGAGCCTCGAGGATCTCGGCGCGAAGTCCCAGTGTCCTCCAGTCATGAGGAGCGCGCTCGGCGATCCGGCGCGCATCGTCATAGCGGCCCTGCCGGATCCTGAGCCGGAGCGAGACCGCGATGAAATGAGTCGCCGAGTCACCGTCCGGACTCTCCGCAAACGCCATCTCGCCGCCCTCGATCTCTGCCTCGGCCGCAACCAGATCGCCGAGGCCAAGCCAGTACTCGGCGCGCTTCGCATGAAGATCCACGCGGCCATCGGCGCTGCCCTGATCGCCGAGAAGCTCGAGAGCGCGCGCGGTGCGGCGGAGAAACTGTTCCGGCATTCCGAGCCAGAGCTCGTAGCTGGCAATCTCGCCGAGGAGCGAGGACTGGGAATTGATGAAGCCTTCCCGTTCCGCGATCGCGAGCGCGGCGTGCGCATGGGCGAGGGCCTGCTGCAAGTCGCCGCGCTCCTTGTAGCTTCCGACGAGATTCAGCAGCGCGCTGAGAGTCGCCGTCGCGTCGCCGGACATCGCCGCGAAGGACGCTGCCATGCGTGAGAAACGCAAGCCATTGCGCAACTCGTCCTTCGAGTCGAAAATCCTCGCGCGCTGCGAGGCCGCGTGTGCGAGCACCGATGCGTCCTCGACGAAGTCCGCTAGTCCGAGGGCTCGATCGAACGTGGCGGCGGCATCGGCGTTCCGCACTTCGTATTGCGCGCGGCCGAGTCGCATCAACGTCCGCGCCAGCACGTCGGGATCGCGAGACCGTTGCGCCCATGCAACCGCCTCTTCCGCGGCCATGGTGCTTCCCGCGAGATCTAGGCGTGCCGTGCGCCGGAGGATGCTCTCCGTCGACATCGTGTTGGCGCGGGCCGCGGGGTCGTCGAGCTCGTTCGCGATCGCGTGGGCGAGAGCAAGAATCATTTCCGCGCGCGAAATCTCCTGGCGATTGCTGAGCGTCACCACGCGTTTACAGATCGCGTCGACGAGGCGGCGATTGCGCAGATGCGCATGTTCGCGCAGAAGGGCGGCCGGATCCGCGGCCGCGATGACTTGTTCGGCAAGCTGCTCTTCCCGCGTTCGCCAGTCGGTGATCTTCCAGTCGCCGCGCTTGTTGAGGAACGTGAGCGTTTCGCGTCCGTGATGTTCATCGATCGCGCTGCTCGGCATCGCGCTCCATCTGACGATGCGGACGTTGATGTCGACCGTTGCGGTGTCGCCGTCAACAGCCAGGCCGGCGATCCGCAACTCGTGCAGCTGCTGGCAGCGCGTTGCCGCGGTTCGCGATGCGCGCGCGAAGAAGGACTCCCGCTTCGTGTCGATCCAGAACCGGGACGCGGCAACCGCGTCGCCCGAAGCCCAGGCGACATAGAAGTCGCGCGCACGTTGTTCGAGCACGTTCGTCTCCGAGGCGGCTGCGGCGATCGGGAAAAGCGCTAGCAGAACGACGAGTGCACGCGCGCGGGTCATTGCCATGCCTGAACGGATTGCAGCAACGCACGCCCTTCCGCGGTAGCGACGCGTGCGAGCTCGCGCTCGGCGTCGTGGCGCAGACCCATTCGCGCGTACAGCACGCCGAGGAGGAGCGCGTCGTCCGCGTGTGCTTTGCGGGCGCTTTCGATCTCTTCATACGCGGCAGCATCGAGGACGCGAAAGAGTGCGGGAGGGGCGGGGGGAGCGGGCATGATCGTGGTGACTGTTTCGCTGGTTGCCGAAACCTGCCACTGGTAGGTACGGCCGCGCGGGAGAGAGCGTCGCGGCTGCCACTTGGACTCATGCAGTAGCGGGCTTTCGGCGATGAGGGCCGCACCATCGAAGATCGACACGACATAGGTTGCATCCGGGATCGGTGTCCAGCGCAAACGCGGACGCGTCGTCTCGATGATCGCCGACGCCGGTTCGAGCACACTTGCGGTGCTTTCGATCGGGGCTCGTTCCGGATCGGGATCGAGCTGGAGATCCGCAAGCGCGGCGGGCATGTCGATCGTGCCTCGCCGTAGCGCGTTCTCCACGGCGATGGCCCACTCGGCGCGAGCATAACGTGGAGAGGTCACGACCGGCGCAGGCGACTGTTTCGTGGCCGGGCGTTGCACGACTCGCGGCGCCGGAACTGCCGGCGGTGTGTCGACACGACTGGCCAGCGCCGCGACGACGATTGCGACGGCTGCTGCGGCGGCGAGCGGTGCCCATCGCCGCATGCGGCTCGGAGCCACCAGCAAGGCGGTCGCGCGCAGGTCATCGACGTCTTCGCGGCAGGTCGGACAAACTTCGAGATGCGCGGCGACCGCTTCGCAGTCGGCGCTCCCCAGCAAGCCGTCGACATAGGACGTGAGCAGCGTGCCGGCGGGATGTTCGTCGATGCGAGGATCGATCGCCCGCGCGAGCGAGCGGCTCGACCGCGCGACCTGCTGCGACGTCAACGTCACGGCCACACAAGGCCGGCAGTGTTCGAGATGCCACACGACGGTAGCGACGCGGTTCGTCGCGAGGCCGCCGCGCATGAACCGGGACAGCTCTTCCTGCGTCGGGTGATCGTTCATCCGCGCCGCCTTTCGTACCTCTCGACCTGCAGCGTCCGCCGCGCGAGCCGCTCGCGCGCCGTTCGCCGGAGATTGATGACCTGCTGCCGGGTCAGGTGCAGCCGCGCCGCGATGGTCTGGTCGTCGAGCGGCAGCGAGCCCCACAGCGCTTCGAGCTCCGCGATCTCGACGCCGATCGCCGCGGCGATCTCCTCGAAGCGGGCGACGCCGACGAGCACGAACAGCGCGACTGCGTTCATGCCGTCGGCGTCGCGAAGATTGAGCAACAGGGCGGCCCGGTGGGAAGGCTGCAGCCGCTCGATCTCGCTCCAGAGCACCTCGAGGTATTGCCGTGTCTCGTGGCGTCCGGCGTGACTGGGATGAGCGACCACGTTGTCCGCCAAATCATTCGCACCTGCCTCGGTGACCTGCCAGAGATCGGCGAGCATGCGGACGAGCATCTCCAGCGGTAGCGGACAACTGGTGCAGGCGAAAATCGCCGCGACGGCATCATCGGGGCGCGCATCGTCGAGCATCGCGGCCGTCGCCGTGTCGCGCTCGATCGTCACATCGTCGCAGCGGTCGGTACGCCCTTCCCATCGCTTCAGACCGCAGAGAATGGTGTCTCCGCTGCGCCACATCGCAAACCGCCGGTCGTGCTGCAGGAGATAGCGAATGCGATTCTTCAATCGCGTCCGCTCCGGAAAGCGGCGGCGCATGAAGTCGTAGATGGTGTGATAGGTCAGCGTGGCGACGTAGTTCTCGAAGTCTTCGATCGCATCTTGCCCGGCGGCCTGCAGTTTCCGCACGAGCCGGAGCGTCACGGTCGACATCACGTCCTCGGACTCGTCGCGCCGCAACACTCGATCCGACGCGGCGAACCGCGCGAGAACCATTTCGATGGTCGGCCGCGCGTGGTCGACGACCAGCCGTTCGATTTCGTGACGGCGTGATTCCTCGTCGCTCGCCTGCAACATCGGGATCAGCATCGGGTCGGTCAGGGCACGCGCTCCGCCCGCCGATGTTACTGAATTTCGGCCGGTGGATCATCTTTATGGATGGCGTCGAAAAATCAGAGCCCAATCCAATAAAGACGTGTTTCACACGTCGCGAAAAATTCTTCCAATAATGACGGTCCGTCCCACGTCCTCTTGAGGGCAGGAGGCAACAAAAGAATGGATCGAACCAAAATCAGAATTACGCTCGCAGTCGTTTTGCTGTGTACCGGTCTGTACAGTCTGGTGGCGGCGCCGCCGTATCAATACGACCGGCAGTATTACACCGACGCCACGAAGACCGTCGAGTGCGGATACAAACTCGTGTTTTGCGACTATTCGTACGCCACGGGTTGCCGTACTGCCTACTACACCGACACCTATATCGCTCCTTGTGGCGGCGGTGGGGGCGGCGGAACCGGCGAATGTTCGGATTGGTACGACAACGACAGCGACGGGAAGGTCGACATGCAGGATCCCGGTTGCACGAATGTCGGCGATACATCCGAAGCAGGTTGATCCGAATTCATGAGCAGCGAGCCCAACAGCGGTAAATCCGGTCGCGTATTGAGGCGAGTCGCAATCGCAGTCGAGATCATTCTCGCGATCGCGATCGTCTTTGTACTGCGGGAAAACTCACGGTTGCGTCAGCGGTACACGATGCTACGGAGTCAGCCACCAGTGGCCGAGCGATTCGCGGCGGGCGACCGATTACCTGGTGTAGACGTCGTAGACAGAAAGGGTCATCGAACTGCACTGCAATCGATGACGCTGGCGCGTGTCATGATCGCGCATCCCGGCTGTGGTGTCTGTGATTCATTCGTTCCGCGGTTGCCGGCGAGTTGGACAGTCGTTTCCACTGCAGTACCCGGCGAAACGAGCGGCTCGGCTCTCAATCGCTTTCCGGGCTCTCTCGTCTCTGTGGCCGAACGTCCTCGGGATTCGCGCTTTAGCCGTGTGCCCCAGTTCGTCGTCTTACAGGGCGACAAGGTCGTGCTGACATGCGCCGAGCCGGCGCAATGCGAGGCTGTCGTCACGCCGAAGCTTTGACCGATGTGTGGTCGCGCGCGTGACTCCGCGCGCGCGATCCCGCATCACGAAGGCTGCACGATCGAAGGCCGGAATGGCAAACAGCCCATCATGCGAGCGTCTTCGACGATCACGTCCGCGGCCTTTTCGCTGATCATGTAGATCGGCATGACGATGAAAAAACCGGGGATGCGCGGGAAGACCGAGGCGTCGACGATGCGCAAGCCGTTCGTGCCGATCACACGGAAGCGGCTATCGACCACCGCATCTCGATCATCGGGCTTGCCCATCCTGCAGCTGCAGGACGCGTGATGTCCCCACGCGTGGCTGCGGACCCATTCCGGCAGCCGGTCGTCGCCGTAGTCGGGACCGGGGATGATCTCGCGCGCGATGTCCCGGTTCCCGCTGTTCATCGTGCGCACCAGCTTCACCGCTTCGACCACCGCGTCGAGATCTTTTCCGTTCTTGTCGGTGCCTTCCTCGAAGTACTGAAAGCGGACGACGGGCATCTCGAGCGGATTGCTGCTTCGCAGCCTTACCGTGCCGCCGGTGTTGCTCGTATGCGCTTTCAGAATCGCCCACGTGAGATGGTCTTTGCGATCCGTGACCTTCGCTGAGTAACCAGGGAAGTAGCCGTGGAAATCGCCCGGAAAGGCGAAGATGAAGAGATCGGGATCGTCCGTCGTCGCGGAATCCGACTTCAGGATCAGCGCCGCCATGGCGCCGTTCGAGGTGTAAAGGCCGCGGCCGCGAAGCCACTCCTCGAACGTCGGATCGGGCGGAGCTCCGGGACCGGGCGGTTTGAACGTCGCGTCCTTCAGCATCCTGAACGGCTTTTTCATCTCCGCAACGACACCGACCTCGTAGCGGTCCTGCAGGTTGCTCCCGACGCCGGGCCGATCGACGACGCACTCGATTCCCATCTCCTCGAGGTGCTCCTTCGGTCCGATGCCGGACAACATCAGGAGCTGCGGCGTGTTGAATGCGCCGCCGGCGAGGATGATCTCGCCCGAACAGCGATAAGTCTTCGTTTCGTATGACGGCGCTTCGGTGGCGTTCGGATCGGCGCGATAAAGGTGTTTGCCTTCGCGGCACTCCACGCCAACCGCGCGCAGGTTGTCGTCAAAGACGACGCGCGTCGCGACGGTGTTCATCCGGATCGTCAATCGGCGCGGATACTTCATCTGCACGACGCGAATGAACTCCCGCGTACCGTTGCGCTTTCCGTCGACGGTCGCGAGCGGGATGGTGGTGGTCATCCCCTCGAAGGCCGCGCGATTGCGTTTGTCGTTCGGATCGTCGAGGGTCTGGCGGTAGTGTCTGAGTCGCCGGATCAGGTTTCGGCGGAAGCGCCGCGCTCCCCAACGAGCGGTGGCGAGCATGGTCCGGATCACTTCGTGATCGCCGATGGCGAGGACCGGATCGACGCGGCTGGTCCTGAGCCATCCCGCGTATCCGTGACCGCTCGGATCGCTCTGGCCCGGTTGCGGCGGCTGGCGATAGAGGCAGCGCTCGACGCGCTGGAAGTACTGCCACATGTTCTCCGCCCGCCACGACTCGTCGCCGGTCAGGTCGGCGATGCGGTTCCAGTCGCTGTCGTGCGGCACCATGGTGATCATCGCGTTGTGCGCTGTGCAGCCGCCGAGGGTGCCGGCGCGCGGATAGAACACGCCGTTGTGCTCTTTCCGATATTTCGGATCGCGCTGCTCGTCGGCGTCGTAGTGATGGACGAAGAACTCCCACGACATCTCGTCGTCCTCGCTCGACAAGGCATGGAAGGTCGGAACCTGATAGTGATACGACTCCGGGTCGGAGCCCGCCTCGATCAGGAGCACACGAAAGCCTCGGGCCGCGAGGTTCGCCGCGAGCGGACCGCCACCCGCTCCGGAGCCGACCACGATGTAGTCGTACTGGTTTTCCATTGTTCCGATGCGCAAATCCTACCCGGAGACCGCGTCTGATACTCTCCGCCCCGAATGACGGCCGTCGAGTTCTTCCCTCCGCTCAACGCCTCCCTCAACGCGCTCAGCGGCATCCTTCTGCTCATCGGCTTCACGCTGATCAAGCAGCGGCGCATTCAGGCGCACAAGCGGTTCATGCTCGCCGCGTGTACATCGTCGGTGCTGTTCCTCATCTGCTACGTCACGTACCACACCATCCGCGGCGGCGTGGTCACGAAGTTCGCCGGCACCGGGATGTGGCGCACGATTTATCTCTCCATCCTCACCTCGCACACGATCCTGGCCGTGGTCATCCTGCCGCTCGCGATCCTCAGCGTCTGGAATGGACTGAAGATGCGCGTGCCGCAACATCGCCGCGTCGCGCGATGGACGTTTCCGCTCTGGATGTACGTCTCGGTCACGGGCGTGCTGGTGTACTTCTTCCTCTATCATTGGTTCCCGTCGCACTACTGAGATGACTCGCAACGAACGGCTTCTCGATCAGCTTCACGCCTACACCTCGCAGGACGAGGCGGAGGCGCTGCATCGCCAAGCCATGCTGGCGCTGCTCGAAGCCGGCGACGACGCGTTCTCGCGCGAGCACTTCGCGCCCGGCCACTTCACCGCGAGCTGCTACATCGTCGATGCCGACGGCCGCCTGCTCCTCCATCATCACCGCCGCCTGAATCGCTGGCTGCAGATGGGTGGTCACGTCGAAGCGCACGAATCGGCCGACGCCGCCGCGCTGCGCGAAGCACGTGAAGAATCGGGCCTCCACGACCTCGCCGACATCCTCGGCGGCATCTTCGATCTCGACATCCATCCGATCCCCGCCGCGAAAGGCGAGCCCGATCACGCTCACTACGACATCCGCTATCTCGCGCGCACCGATTCGCCCGACGCGGTCACGCTCGACCGCGCTGAGTCGAACGAGCTCGCGTGGGTGACGCTGGACCTCGCGGCGGAGCTGATGCCCGGTCCCGAGTCCGCGCGCGTGTTGCGCAAGATTGATCGCGTGCGGCGCGAGAGGAGTGTGTTGTGACGAATGCATTGCTCGAGACGGATCTCGACAAGAGTCCGTTCCGCCAGTTCCAGCGCTGGTTCGATGAGGCGCGGCAGCGGCAGGGCGAGGCGTATCCGGCCGAGGCGATGACGGTCTCGACGTCCACGATGGACGGGGTGGTGTCATCGCGCGTCGCGCTGCTCAAAGGAGTCGACGAGCGCGGTTTCGTTTTCTATACGAATTACAACAGCCGCAAGGGCATGCAGCTCAGCGACAACCCGCGCATCTCGCTCTGTTTTTATTGGGCGTCGCTGGAGCGCTCGGTGCGCGTCGACGGTGTGGCGGTGAAGACGACCGCGGAAGAGTCGGACGCGTATTTCGCGACTCGTCCGCGCGGGAGCCAGCTCGGCGCGTGGGCGTCGAATCAAAGTGCAGTCATCCCCGGACGCGGCGATCTCGATCAGCGCTTCCGCGAGCTCGAGGCGAATTATCGCGATCGTCCCGTGCCGCGCCCGCCGCATTGGGGCGGGTACCGCATCATCCCCATCGAGATCGAGTTCTGGCAGGGGAGGGCAGACCGCCTGCACGATCGTTTCGTTTACCGGCTGCGCGAACCGAAGGACTGGATCATCGAACGGCTGAGCCCATGAAGAAACGAATTCTCTTTCTCTGCACCGGGAATGCCGCGCGCTCGCAAATGGCCGAAGGTCTCGCCCGCGAATACTACGGCGATCGCATCGAGGTGGTGTCCGCAGGCTCGCGGCCGGCGGGCTGGGTGCACCCGCTCGCCATCCGCGCGCTCGCTGACATCGGCATCGACGCCAGCAGTCACACTTCGAAATCCGCCGATGCGTTCATCAATGAGCCGTTCGATGTCGTCGTCACGGTCTGCGATTCCGCCGCGCAGGATTGCCCGACGTGGCCCGGCGCGAAGCGCATCGAGCATTGGCCGATCGAGGATCCGTCGTACGGTCCCGACGATCCTGCCACGCGCCCCGATCGCTTCGCCGCCACGCGCGATGAGCTCAAGCGGCGCATCGACGAGCTCATGGCGACGTTGTAAGAGACGACCAGAGGCCGGAGGCCTCCCGCCGTCTCTCAGAACGTCTTCAGCGTGTCGGGTATCAGCAGCCGCAGGGAACGCGGCACGATCCGCACGTGCAGCTGCGCGGGCAGCGACAGCGGCTCGCCGTCGAGATGCGCGGGCCCTGCCGCGGGACGCGTGATCCTCACTTCCGGTGTCTGTAGCGACGTCACGCCGCGTGCGCGATGGAACGTGCCGGAGAACAGCCGCGCGACGAGAAACGGCGCGTCGAAAAACCGTGCGTTGCCGACGATGACTACGTCGAGCAGGCCGTCCTGCAGCGACGCGAGCGGAGCGACGCGCGCGTTGTTGCCGTACTGGCCGGAGTTCGCGATTGCGATCACGAACGCTTTTCTCCGCATCGTCGAGGCGTTCGCGGTGATCTCGTACTCCTCCGCCGTAAAACTCGCGAACGCACGGATGCCTTGTTGGATGTACGTCTTCAGTCCGCGCGCGTGACTGGTTGCGAAGCGGTCGGCGATGACGGCGTCGAAGCCGATGCCCATGACGCCGAGGAAGGGCTGGTCGTTGACGGCGGCGGTGTCGATGGTGACGATGCGCCCGGCACCGCACGACTGGAGAGTGGTGGACGGATCGATCGGCAGACCGATGTGCCGCGCAAAACCGTTGCCGGAGCCGATCGGCATAATGCCCAGCGCGGGCTTGCGTCCGATGAGCCGTTTTGCGACTTCGTGGACGGTGCCGTCGCCACCGACGGCGAAGACGATGTCGGTGGCATCGCGCTCGGCGTTGTCGATGATCGCTTCGAGATCTTCCTTGCGCGCGCACGACACGATCTCGTGTGCGAACGGACTGCCGCGGCGGATCTTGTCGGTTACGTCGTAGCTTCGACGCGTTCCGGCGCGCTCGTTGACGACGAAGAGAGCTCTCACGGTTGCGGACGGCGGTGGCGGTCGATCCAGTAACCCCACGGCACGAACAGCCACGCCGCGAGGCCGACGTAGCCGATGGTCCGCGCGTCGGGAGGCGGCGGCGAGGTGAGGTTGGTCGCGTAGATCAGGCCGACGAAGATGACCAGTGCCCACAGTGCGATCGTGCCGGTGCGATCGATCGCTTTCGTCGCGCGCAGATAGAGCCACAACGCGACCGCGAAGAGCGCGACTTCGACGATGACTGTGCCGGGGATGGAGTTCCACAGACCAAGACCGACCTTTGGTCCGTTCGGCCAGAGCGGGAGATCGGGACGGTGCGTGATGAAGTCGAGCACCCAGTGACTGAGCACCGCCAAGCCGACGACAAGAGCGTCACTCCATGCTGCCTTGCGCGCCGCGCGATACACGATTGCGAAGAGCGCGGACCAGCCGAGGACGACGAGCAGGCTGTGGGTCCAGGGATAGTCGTAGAAGTCGATCGGCGTGAAAGCGGTGTTGCCCGGATCGACGCGCAGGTGTTCGACGCCGGCGATCACGAGCAGTGGCCAGATCAGATCGAGCAGCATCGCCGCGGCGAACAGAGTGCCGAGGGAAACGCGGGGGGCGAAACGCTTGGCGATGAAGCCGGCGGCGTGATGGCCGATGAACACGCTCGCATTGTAGCGGTCGTCAGGAGCTGCGGATGATCTCCATCAGCACCGGCTTGAGGCCGTTGATCATGAACTGGATCCCGATGGCGCCGAGGAGGAGGGCCATGACTTTGGTGAAGACGGCGCGGCCGCGGTCGCCGATGAGGCGCGAGAGCGGCACCGCCGCCAGCAGGAACACGTACGACACTGCGCCGACGCCGCAGATGGCGATGGCCACAGCCAGCTTCTGGTCGTAGCGCGGATACGAGTTCACGAGCAGCATCGTCGACGTGATCGCGCCGGGGCCGGACAGCATCGGAATGGCCAGCGGCACGACCGCGATCGACGACGGATCGATCTCCGCTTTCTCGACGTCGTGATCCTGCATCCGCTTGTCGCCGCCGATGTTGAAGGCGCGCCGGTCATCCTTCTCGACGAGCGTGTGCAGCGCGTTCGCGAAGAAGATCACGCCGCCCATGATCTGAAACGCGGGCACCGTGATGCCGAAGAACTGGAACACCCAGTTGCCGGCGACGAGAAACACGATCAGCACGACGATGCACGCCATCGATGCGATCAACGCCACGCGCGCGCGCCCGCTGCGCGACACGCCATCCGTCAACGCGACAAACGACGGAATCACCGCGAGCGGATTCACCATCGTGATCAGCGTGACGAACGACAATAGGATTACTTTTGAGAGGGGCACTTTCGGGATTCTAGTGCGCGTGCCTTGCGAGGTGCTTAGTCTCAGAGTCTCAGAGTCTCAGAGTCTCAGAGGGTCGGCCTCACGAGCAGCGCCTGAGGGATACCCTCTGAGACTCTGCGACTCTGCAACTCTGAGACTCCGCGAATCAAAGATCCACGACCACATCGAACTCCAGATCCACATACCAAAGCACCCCCCCGCACTCCCGCCCGGTCATCGCGGAGATCGCGGCGCAGTAGCGCTCGACCTGCTCGCGGTCGCGGGCGACGCGGTTCGGGTCGGGCGTGCCGCTTTTGTAGTCGATGACGACGTCGCGGCCTTCTTCGCGGATGAGGCGGTCGATGCGACGCTCGACGAGAGTGCCTTTTTCGACAAAGTGGACGGGCACTTCGCGGCCGATGGTTTCGGCGCGGGCGATGCGTTGCAGCATCGGCGAGCGCGCGATCGTGGCCAGGCGCTTGCGCACGCGCGCGAGTGCATCGTTGTCGGCGCCCGCTTCGATGGCCAGGCGGCGCAGCAGCGCTTCCGTTTCTTCGCGGCCGTCCCACAGCTCGAGCACGCGGTGCAGCAGGATCCCCGCGGCGCGATTGCGGGAGCCGGCGCGGCGCTGTGCTACTTCTCCCATGCTCAACGTTTGCGCGGCTTCGCCCGGCGATGCGACTTCGAGCGGCACGATTTCCGCCGCCGCGAGCTGCGCTTCGAGCGCGCGATCGTGCAGTCGCGCGCGTTTGCGCTCCGCGGCGGCGTGAATCTCCACCTTCTCGAATGCGACCGGACCGATGATCGTGTCGCGCACGCCTCGTCCTTGCTCCGGAAACATCGCTGCCAGCGGAGAGGCTTTGTCGGTGCCGAGGGCGTCGTTGAGGATGCGCAGGAAACCCATGTTTTTCGTTTCCTCGTGCAGATTGCAGACGAAGACCACGTCCGTGCGCGCGCGTGTGACCGCGACGTAGAAGAGGCGCCGCATCTCCGCCTCCTCGCGCCGCGTCGCGACCTTCTTCAGTTTTTCCTCTCCTGCAAAGCGGAAATTCGCCGAGATCGACTCGGAACGCCCCGACAGCACGATGCTGCGCGGCTCTTCGACGGTGAAGAGCTGCATCGCTTCGCTGCTCGTAATCGGAAACGAGAGGTCGGGGAGGATCACCGTGTCGAACTCGAGTCCCTTCGCCGCGTGCACGGTGAGGATGCGCACCGCGTTCTGCGATTCGTCCGCGAGGCTCGGCTCCATCTCTTCCGGTTCTTCGCGCCTGCGCGCGATCTCATCGACGAACTGCCGCACCGAGCCGCCGGTGCGCAGGTCGTATTCGAATGCGATGGCGCGTACGTGCTCGAGATGGCGCAGGTGCCGCACGCCGTCCGCCGCCGCGTGATAGACGCTTTCGATCGCGCAGGTCGCGATCACGAGGTCGATGAGCTGGGAGACGGTGAGATGGCGTGAGGCATCGGCGAATTTTGCGATCGATGCGGTGAAGGTGGACCAGGAGGACCCCTCATCCGCGCTTCGCGCACCTTCTCCCCTCTGCGGAGGGGAGAAGGCTACCTCGCTGGCGTCATTGGGCAGCGGATGAGGGGTCGCGCCCGCCGCGATCTCCACATCCGTCAACGCAAAGTACGGCGTGCGCGCGGCCGAGATCTGCGCGCCGAGATCGAACGGATACGCGATCGCACGCAGCACCGCCACCAGATCGACCGGCGCGCGCCGGTCGAGAAAGAGGCGCGTTGGCGGCAGCACGTACGGGATGTCGTAGCGATCGAGCGTGTCCAGGTAGTCGTCAATGCGCGTGAGCCGCCGGAAAAGGATCGCGAAGCGGCGAAGATCGACGGGCTGAGAGCCCGTCGTTCCAGTCGCACGAATCCATTCCGCGATCGCCTCCGCCTCCGCGAAGTAGCGATCCGACTTCTCGTCGTGCTGGGCGTCGATGATGGTGATGCGCGCGTCCAGCTCCCGCCGCGTGTTCGCGCGCGCGCGCAACGGGTGATACGCCGGACGGAAAACGTTCGGATCGTGCAGCACTCCCTCCGGAAAGAGCCGCGTGAACATGGCATTGATGGCGTCGAGCAACGGCGGATCGCTGCGGTACTGCTCGTCGAGGATGCGCTTCTCCGCGCCACCGCGTTCGAGCTCTTCCGTCATCCGGTGATACGTCTCCGGATCGGCGCGGCGGAATCCGTAGATCGACTGCTTCGGATCGCCGACCACGATCGTCTTTCCCGCCACGTACGCGCCGCTTACGTCGCGCGCGAGCTTGTCGATGATGCGCGCCTGCGTCCGATCGGTGTCCTGGAACTCATCGACGAAGATGAAGTCGAACTGCGCACGCGCTCGCGCCAGCACGGTCTCGTCGTTCAGCACGGCCAGCGTGCGCAGGAGCAGATCGTCGAAGTCGACCACGCCGAGCTTGCGCTTCTCCGCGTCGAGAAAGGCGAGAAAGCGGCGCGTCAACGCCAGCAACGCCAGCGCCGCGCGATGCGACACCAGCCGGTCGTAGATCGACTCGCCTTTGTCGCCCGAGCGGAGAATCACCATCGGTTCTTTCAGCGCGCCGCAATAACGGAAGTCGATGGCTCGCATGCTCGACGCGATCGGCTCGAGGTAGTCGATCCATGTGTCGAGATCCCCTCCTCGAAATGGCGTGGCTCGCACGTATGCCGCGACCTTCGTGGCCGCGGAGTCTTTGCACGTCGCGGTGTCGCGGCCAATCCAGACGATCGCCTCCTCCAGCTTCGGCAGCACGTCGCGCTCGAAGTCGCCGAAGTCGTATTCGGTCTCCGACAGCAAATCGCGCCGCTCCAGCAGCGCCATGACCACTTCACGGATCTGAAACAAGTAGCCGACGTGCGCGAACAGCAACTCCCACTCGCGCACGAGCTCCGGCTGCGGATCGACGCGCGTCTCGTAATCGAGCCATAGATCGGACAACTGGCCGTACAACAGCGACCGCTCGAAACCTTCGATGATCTTGAATTGCGGATCGAGCCCAGCCTCGATCGGGAACGTGCGCAGCAGCGACTGGCAGAAGGAGTGGATGGTTTGCGAGCGGAGCGAGTCGATGTTTTCGAGATGATGTGCGATCGCGCGCCGCGCGGGGTCCGAGTCTTCGATCTCGACGAGCGGTGACGTCGAACCGATCGGCCACGACAATCTGGAGCGACGGGCTCTCAGCCCGTCGCCCTCGTCGCCACCCCGACGGGCTGAAAGCCCGTCGTTCCAGATGGCTTCCAGCGCACCGCGCACGCGATCCGCAATCTCCGCCGCAGCCTTCTCCGTGAACGTCACCAGCACGATGCGCTCCGGCGCCAGCTCCGCGCGCTCCACCATCAACTTCAGCACCTCTGCCACGATCGCCGTGGTCTTGCCCGTGCCGGCGCCCGCCTCGATCACGAGATTGCGGCGCGCCGGCGTCGCCGGAGTGGTGACACGCCCGAAGTCGAAGGCCTGTTGCAGCGTCACGCCGTTCCGCCGAGGAGCGTGCGCGGGTCTTTCAGTTGCTGCACGGCGTAACGCTCGTCGAGGTCATGGCGCGTGCGGCAGGAGTGATTCACCGGGCAGTACTTGCAGGAGTTGAACTCCGCGTCGTTGTCGTTCGGAAACGCGGGGAACGCGCCGTCGAGGATCGCCCGCGCGAAGATCTTCAGCGTCTCCAGCAGCGCGTCGCGCTTTTCGTGCAGCGCAAACGCGTATTTCGCGGCCTTCACGTCGCCGGTGACGATCGGCTTGATCGTGCCGCTGACCTGTTCGGGCGGGGCGTCGAAGAACTCTGCGACCGCCATCGCATACAACGCGAGCTGCAGGCGCACGCCGCGATCGATCTTGTCGCCGAGGTTGACGTGGCGGAGGGCTTTGCCGGACTTGTAGTCGACGATGCGGAAGCGCGTGTTCGCGACATCGGCGTCGATGCGATCGATCGTTCCTTCGACGCGCACGGGTACACCGCCTGCGTCGACAACGAACGGCTCGGGATGATCGGGGGGCGGCGCGTTTTCGGTGCGGCGCCGGCTCGTGCCGAAACGGTATTCGAACCAGCGCGGCACGAGCTCCTGCGATTCGAGGTCGGCCAGGTCGTTCGCGAGAAACTCGCGCAGGATGCGCTTGGTCGCGCGCCGCTCGATGCCCCGCACCGTGCGATTGAACGGCGGCATTTCGGCCTCATGCGCATCAAACTGTTCGTCGATCAGCGCATCGAGATCCGCGGAGCCGTTGCGATAGAACCGTTCGAGGATGCGGTGATCGATCGAGCCTTTCTCGCGATGATGGATCTGCAACTCGCGCTCGGGCGCGTCGAGCTCGGTGACGCCGAGGAGATGCTTGAACAGGAACTTTTGCGGACACTCGCCAAAGTCTTCAAGCTGAGTCGGGGAGAGCGCGGCGATCTTCGCGCGCAACGCATCATCGAGCGCTCCGATGTATCCATCGAACACAGAGCGCGTGCCCGCCTTCGCCAACAACTGAAGCGGCCGTGCCATCTGGAGCGGCTGGCTCTCAACCCGTCGTGGTGCGGTCGACGGGCTGAGAGCCCGTCGCTCCAGGTCGCGTACGTAGCGTGATGCGCGAAGCACCTTCCCAAACCCATCCCCGGTCGCAAACGAGTAATGCACATTCGCGGACGAATCCTCGGGCAGTGAAAACAACAGTTGCTCTTCCGAGCGCCCGTCCCCAATCTCACGCAGCCCGAGCAACCGCCGATCGGAATCCGGCAGCAGCGGATCTTCGGTACGACGCTGCGGAAACACATCGTCCTGCATCCGCACGACAAAGAGATGCGTGAACGACCGCCCGCGAAAGCGCATCACGTCGCCGGCCCACACTGCGCCTTTGGCGGAAGAAGACAGCGATTCCTGTTCGATCGCGTCGATCACCGCGCTGATATCGAACCCGCGGTTCCAGACCGCGGCGCGACGAAAGAGCGTGGCCACGTCGTCGAGCTTCGCGGCCGCGGCAAGGTCACGATCGGTTTCGACGCGAAACAGGCTGCCGAGTCGCGTGATGAAGTCGTGATCGAGATCGGCGGTCAGCGCCTCGAGCTCCGCCACGAGCGCGATGTAATCCTCGATGACACGCGAGCGCGTACGCATCGTGCGCAGCTCCTCGCTCGTCCCTCCAGCGATGCGCGCGCGCCGCGTCGCGGCATCCGCTTCGTCGACGTCGATGCGTGTCTTTACATGCAGTCCGTCGCGCACGAGCTCGAGCACCTCCCCGCGCAGGAATCCACGCTCGCGCAAACGGAGCAGCGAGATCGCGCCGCGTCCGATGCGATGCGCGGAGAGCGGCAGCTCGTCCGCGAGGGTGGTGCGGAACCCATGCTCCTCGGCGAAGCGGTTGATGAGCCGCGCGTCGTACGCCTCGAACGACCGCGCCACGATCCCGATCTCACGCGCCGGCGTCCCGTCGCCGATCAGCGCCGCAACGCGCGCACAAACATCGCGCAATTCATCAATCCGCGAATCGTATTGGGTCGAGTACCTCGGGTTCCTCGGAGTCCTTCGGAGTACCTCGGGGTGGCTAACCCCTCCGAGGTACTCTGAGGTACTCCGAGGTACTCCGAGGTACTCCAGCAACGGTTGCGCAAACGGCCGATCGGTCGGAACCCAGAAGCCTTGCACCTTGTCGCTGAGCGCCTTGACCAACCCCAATTGCGCGCCGGTCATATCGTAAAACCCGGCCACGAGCTGCGGCTTCGCACTCCCCGCGAGCTTCGCCGCGCGCGCCAGCCGATCCGCCGCATCGATCGCATTCAGTTGCGCGATCAACCGCTCGTACTCCGTCCACGCGCGCACGAGGATCTCCGTCCGCCGCGGATTGCGCAGCCCGCGCGCCGATGACGCACGCTTCGCAAACTCGCCGAGCGTCACGCCGCTGTCGCGCACGTCGCGATACGCGCGCTCGAGCATCGACGCGACGCCGCGGCTCTCCATCATCGGATGCTCGATCGTGCGCACCGCGACGCGCATCGCCAGCCGCCGCTCCGCGTCATTCGCCACGCGCGGCGTCTGTCCCGCATCCGCGAGGAGACGCTGCGCGAGCTCTTCCAGCGTGTGCATGCGCAATCCCGCGATGCCATTCGGCATCCGCGACACCAGCTCCGCCGCAATCGCCTCGGCCACGCCGCGCGACGGCACGATCGCCTCTTCGGGCCACGGCGCGAGCGCATCCGCACCCTCGCGCGACGCCGTCAGCCGCGCAGCGATCTCATGGGCAATGTCTCGATAGGGAGCAACGCGCAGGAGAACCATGAAGTTATTCGGGATTGTACCGGACACGTGGAGTGCGGTTGGCACCTCGCTGGCAATCGGCCCGGTCAACGATGCCTCATCGGATACAGTACCGGCATGGGAAGGCGGCAGGTCCATATCATCCGCGTCCGGCCGCCGGTCACCATTGCGTTGCTGGCGCTGGTCACCGCGGCCCTGGTCGCCCTGATCTGGTTTCTGTCGGGCAAGGCGTATGCGGCGGAAACGCATCCGATGCGCGAACTGCTGGCGCGCCTGCTCGGCTCGGGCAGCGGTCCGGTCTCGCGCGACGCAGTGCTCGCGTTCCTGATGCCGGTCCTCGGCAACATCCTGCTGTTCGTGCCATGGGGCTTCCTGATGTTCCTCGCGCTCGACGGCCGCACGCGCACGCGCAAGCTCGCGTACTTCACGACGGTGATCGGTGCGGTGATCTTCGCCGTCGCGATGGTGCTGTGGCAGAACACGCTGCCGACGCGCGTCACGTCATTGCCCGATACATTCGCGAACGCGCTCGGTGCGCTCGCCGGCGCCGCACTCGGACACGCGCGCAAGACCGTGCACGTGCAGTTCGACATATGAGGAGCTCGTCGTGATCCTCGTCGTCGAAGATGATCCGCAGGTGGCGCGACTGATCTCGCTCGTCCTCCAGCGCAGCGGATTCGAATCGCAGATCGTCGCCGATGGCGAGAGCGCACTCCATCGGGCGTTGGCGGCCAAGCCGGCCATGATCTTCGCCGACCTCACCATCAAAGGCATGAACGGCGAGCAGCTCTGCAGCACGCTCAAGTCGAATCCCGAGACGAAGAACATTCCGTACGTCGTCGTGTCCGGCGACCGCGACATCGCCGAAAAGGCGCGGGTGTGCGGCGCCGATGACTACATGGGCAAACCTTTTGAATTCGACGACCTGATCCGTCTCGTGAAGAAATATGCAAGAGCTCAAAGCTGAAAAACCGATTGAATCGCCCGCGGGAACCGATCCCGTCCTCCGCCTCATGGAACGCCTCGGCGAAGAAGGCTTCACCACCGAGCAGGGACCGGAGTGGTGGGACGAATACGGCGAGATCATCTATCGCCGCCCCGAGAAACTTCCTCTGACGTCCGGCGAGACCATCTTCATCTTCACCCGCATCCCCGAGCTCAACGAGCGCATCCTCCGCCAAACCTCCGACTCGGTCGTGCAGACGTATCGCGCGCAGACCGTCACGCAGAAAGCGCTGTCCGTCCTGCAATCGACCACCGTCTATCACTGCCTGGTCTGCACGAGCGATCAGCCGCACAACGAACCGCTGAGCGAATACATCAGCCGCACCGGCGGCGCGACATTCATCCCGGTCGTGATCGTGCCCGGCATCAACGAGGTGCTGTATCCGAATCTCGAGGAGAAGGTCGGCGTGCTCCGCCCCCGCGTCGAGTACCTGCAATATCTCCTCGGCGAACGCCGCGAGACCGTCGACATGCACAAGCCCACCGTGCAAGCGTTGTGGGTATCGGTCGCCATGGTGGCGGTGCTGCTAATCGCGATCGTCATTTCGCTCGTGACGTAGACGACCGAAGGCCTCCGGGTCGCCTACAATCACGCCCGCGAATGACCGATACCTTCCCGCTGCGACCGCGTGACATCTTTGACGAACTGCGCAAATCCGTCGTTGGACAGGACGACGCCATCCGCGAAATCTCCGTCGCGCTCGTGAAACACCTCGTCGGCCAGCCTGCGCCGAACATGCTTTTGATCGGCAACTCGGGCTCGGGCAAGACTACGCTCATGCGCGCCGTCGAACAGTTCCTGATTCACACGCCCGACCTCGGCGGATACGCGAACGTCGTGCGCATGAATGCGAACGTGCTCGCGGAGGAGCGCCAGGGCTACGGCAAAGCGGTGCTGGGGCGTCTGTATGAAAACGCGCGCAGAGTCCTGCCGCCGGGGGCGCCGCCGAATGAGATCATCCGCTCCGTACAGCGCGGCATCGTCTTCATCGATGAAGTGGATAAGGTGCGCGCGAACGTGAGTGGCCAGCCGAACGTGCGTGGCATCGTCGCGCAGGAAGCGCTGCTGACGCTAATGGAGAACGAGAACGTCGAGTTCGAAGCGGACGGGATGACCTTCGTGGTCAATTCGTCGCAAATGCTCTTCGTGGCCGGCGGCGCGTTCGAAGAGCTGTATGAAAGCGTGTTGCGGCGCGCGACCATCGGCCAGGACGTTGCGCCGATGAAGCCCGTGGTGGTCGTGTCGTCGTCCGGCGAAGTGCGCGAGGAACTGCCGTTCTACCTCGGCGACTACTTGAAATACGACGACCTGTTCCGCTACGGCATGACGCCGCAGTTCATCTCCCGTTTCGAATCGATCGTGGTGCTCAACGACCTCGGCGAATCGGAACTCGCGCGGATTTTCGTGGAGCCGGTGGGCTCGATCTTCCGCACATCGCGCGACTACTTCGCGCGCTTCGGCATCGACCTGCAGATCACGCGCGGCGCGCTGGTGGCCATCGCCTGGGACGCCGCCCGCCAGAAACGCCTCGGCGCGCGCGCCTTGCGCGAGACCTATCGCCGCATCATCCGCGCGCTCGAGTTCGAACCGCGCGACGGCGGCACGCTCACCGTCGACGAGGAGATGGTGCGGCGTTCCATCGCGGCGAGGGAGGGGGGGAAACGATAAAGTCTCAGAGTCGCAGAGTCTCAGAGGATCGGTGACCACGACTCCTCTGAGACTCTGAGACCCTGAGACTCCCAATCACTATGCCCGAACCCACCAAATCAATCTTCGACAAGCTGAAGCGCGGCTTGTTCATGACCCACACCGAGATCATCGAGAAGGTGAAGGAGTCGCTCACTCCCGACCTGCCGATCGATCAATCCGCGATCGACGGACTCGAAGAAGGACTCCTCGGCGCCGACGTCGGCGCGGAGCTCACGACCTCGATCGTCGAACGCCTCGAGCGCCGCGTGCGCGACGAGAAGATCACGAAGATGGATCGCCTCACCGAAGTGATCCGCGAGGAAACGCGTGCGCTCATTCCGCGGCGACAGGCCGCGACCATCGATATCTCGAAGGGCAAACCGTTCGTGATTCTGGTCGTCGGCGTCAACGGCACCGGCAAGACCACCACCATCGCCAAGCTCGCGCAGCGCTGGAAGAACGAAGGCAAGAGCGTCATCCTCGGCGCCGCCGACACCTTCCGTGCCGCCGCGATCGAGCAGCTCGGCATGTGGGCGGATCGCATCGGCGTGCCGATCATCAAGCACAAGGCAGGATCGGATCCGGCGGCAGTCGCGCACGATTCGGTCGCGGCCGCAAAATCGCGCGGTGCCGACGTCGTGATCATCGACACCGCCGGCCGGCTGCACAACAAATCACACCTGATGCAGGAGCTCTCGAAGATCCATCGCGTGATCGACAAAGAGCTGCCCGGCGCGCCGCACGAAACGCTGCTCGTCATCGACGGCACCACCGGCCAGAACGGCGTGAGTCAGGCCAAGGCCTTTCTCGAAGCCGCGAAAGTCACCGGCATGGTCGTGACGAAACTCGACGGCACGGCCAAAGGCGGCGTGATCCTGTCGATCATGCGCCACTTCGACATCCCGGTGAAATTCGTCGGCGTAGGCGAGGCCGCGGACGATCTGATCCCGTTCGACCCGCAGGCGTACGTGGACACGTTATTCGAGTGAGGTGACGGCGTTACGCCGTCACCCGCTCTGCCTGCCGGCTGCCCATCACTCCGAGCACCGCCACGATCCCGGCAATCGCGGCGTAGATCGCGGCTTCGCGGGCGTGGTTGTTGGCGGGGAACGTTTCGAACCACGCCATCGACGCGAGGAAGAGCGCGAATGCGAGGTCCAGCGCCAGCCGCGAATGGCGGCCGAGGATGGTGTTGGCGAGGACGACAAAGAGGGTGTAGATGCCGGCGATGATGCGCAGGGACTGCGCGGCGACGGCAAAGTGACCTTCGGCGGCACCAACGGCTGGAAGGAACGACAGGGCCACGATGCTGGCGATCAGGACGGCGTCGAAAATGAGCCGGGAACGGGACAATCTCATCGTATTCTCCTCACTGTTTCGGTGTACTAAGATGATAATACAGTGCGTCCGCGGGTCGCGTTTGTCAAGGGCCGTATCATGACCGCGTGATCATTCGGACCTATCGCCATACGGACTGGGGAGGACGTGAAAGCGATCTACGACATCGCCAAGCCGGACGAGCTTCGCGGTCTGGTCGACGGCGCGGACATCCGCCCGTTGCTGGAAGACCCGGCATGCTCGCACTATTCAGCGAATCGTCGATCGTGGTTGCAGAAGAAGATGGACGGATCGTTGGATTCGCCGGCAACAAAGGCAACTACCTCGCGTGGCTGTTCGTCGATCCTGCACGGCGCCGCCAAGGTGTTGCGTCGCAACTCGTCCGCGCCGTCGTGGCGGGACTGTCCGGCGAAATCACGCTGAACGTCGCGTACGACAACGACGCAGCGCGCGCGGACAGCAGCGTCGAACGCCGCCGGTTTCTCGAGATATGGCGCGCATCCGCTTCAGAGTAAGTTCCCGCTCGCGGCCGCACGTTGACCATCCGCGCGAGCTCCGGCCGTCACTGTGTACACCGTGAAGGCTGCCGCGAAACAACGCCTCGTCCTGCACAGGCCTCAGCAAGCAGCAGAAGTCTACGTGCGCGGTGGTTGCGTCTCGTTCGACGCGCCGGTGGAGTGAATCCCGCGCATCTCGTCATCGATCTGCGTGCTGTTCCATTTCGCCTCGCCGTACTTTTCCTGGATCTTTCCGACGAGCCGATCCTTGTGACCGGCGATGTGCTCGAGGTCGTCGTCCGTCAGCAGGCCCCACTTCTCGCGCACTCTCCCTTTCAGTTGCTTCCAGTTGCCTTTGATCTGATCCCAGAGACCGTCGTCGTGCATCGTCATGGAAGTGGTCCTCCACCGGCACCGCGCCGCAACACTCGTGCCGCGCGCTCCGTTAAACTGCGCGCCCACATGCGCGTCGCATTCCTCTTCCTTTTTCTTGCCGCGTTCCCCTTGCACGCCGCCGAGCTCGAGCTCGGCATCCGCCACGTTGCACACTGGCCGATGGGCAACGGCGCATTCGAGGGAGGCGACGTCGAGATCGTCACCAGCCGCGGTTTCGCCGCCACGGCCGAAGTGTTCTGGACACCGCGCATCTCGACGCAACTCGCCGGCACGTTCGTCAATCCCGCCGCGTTCCTGCACCCCGCCGAAGTCGACCTTGGCACGTTCGGAATGGATACGTATTCATTGTCCGCGCGCTATCACTTCACGCCGAGCGCGAAGCTCTGCCCATTCGCCGGCGCTGGCGCAGCCATGGTCATCTTCGGCGATCTCGAAGACCGCTTTGGCGACGATCTCGAGATGACGTTCGATCGCGAGTCCGCGTTCCTCGTCGAAGGCGGCCTGCGCTATCGCGTGTTCGATCACGTGATCGTTGACGCAGCACTGTCGTACATGCCACTCGAAGCGAAGCGCAATCACGTGCGCAACGACACGGCGCTCGCGCTGCCGACAATCATCGCCGTCGATCCTCTGACGTTGAGCGTCGGCGCCGCGTGGCGGTTCTGAGGTTCTCTGTGCTCTCTGTTCTCTGTGTCCTCTGTGGTGAATCGATTTCCCCACAGAGCACACAGAGGACACAGAGCACGTCGTTCTACCGCCGCACCTGGACGCCCAGCACGACCTCAGAGATATTGAACCCAGGATTGCGCGGCGAGTAGCCGCCGTTCGACAGATGCGCGAAGCGATAGCCGACCAGCAGCGGATACCGGCGGCGTGGCATCAGCACGATGCCGGTGCCGAACTGCGTTGAAAAATTGAAGCGCGACGTCGACGCGGGAATTGCCTTCTCCGCCCACATCGGACCGCTCGCGACCTCACCATAGAAGTGAATGCGCGACGAATCCACGTTGAGCCGATGGCGCAGCAGAACTGCGGCGGCGATTGCGCGGACGGTTTCGTTGCCGTCGCCGAACTGATCGCCGAACCAACTGCGTGGTTGCCAGAGACTCATCGGCGACACCACGAATGCCACCTCGGTGCGCGGCGAGAACGTCTTGCCGATCTCGATGTTGAGCGCCTGCACGTCCGCTTGTCCGTGCCACGTCTTGTGACTCTGTCCGCCCGCGGCGGAGATGAGGACGTGTTGCGCGGAGGCCAAAAGAGGAAAGAAAAAAGCGAGGACGAGAAGACGCTTCATCCGTTTGCGGCCGGAGCGACGAACTTGCGGCCCGCCTCCACGAGTAGCTTCAGGTCCTTCGGCGTCGGTGCCTCGGCATAGAGCCGCGCAACCGGCTCCGTCCCGGAAAGCCGGAACAGCAACCAGGTCTGCTCGTTGAAGATCAGCTTGACGCCGTCGGTCGTGTTCACGTCGCGGACTTCGAGTCCCTCGAGCTGTCGCGGCGGATCGTCGAGCTTCGATGCGAGCGATTCCTTCAACTGCGCCGTGAGCTTCAGGTCGAGGCGGCGCGAGTAAAAATACCCGAACTCGCCGTGCATGTCGTCGATGAGCGCGCTGAGCTTCTTCCCCATGCGCGCGACCATCTCCGCGACGAGCAGACAGGCCAGGATGCCGTCCTTCTCGGGCAGATGGCGGTACATCGACATCCCGGCCGATTCCTCGCCGCCGAAGGCGATCTTGTCGGTCAGGATCAGCTCCCCGATGTACTTGAAGCCGACCGGTGTTTCGTGCAGCGGCACGTTGAGTTTCCGGGCGATGGCGTCGATCAGATGCGTCGTGGCCACGGTGCGGCCGAGGCCTCCCGGGATGTTGCGATGGCGCTTCAGGTAGACGGCCAGCAGGCCGAGGATGGTGTTGGCGGGGACGAAGCGATTGCGGTCGTCGATGATGCCGAAGCGGTCCGCATCCCCATCGGTGGCCAGCCCGAGATCGAACTGCTCCTCGGCCACCACCTTGCGCAGATCGCTCAGATTCTTCTCGCTGCATTCCGGCGAAAAACCGCCGAAGTACGGGTCGCGATAGTTGTGAATGATCTTCACCTCGATGCCTGATTCGAGGAGGAGATAGTCGAGATAGTCGCGCGACGTCCCGTAGAGTGCGTCGATGGCGATGCGCGGCTTGCTTTCGCGGATCGCATCCGTGTCGATCTTCTGCCGCAGCTCCTTCAGATAGCGGTCTTTCGGATCGATCTCCTCGATCAGCTCCGAGCGTTCATACACGTCGAGGCGCTCGTTCTTCTGCTGCACGAGATGGATCTCGCGCTCGATCTGCTTGGTAATGTCGGGGAGCGCGGGCGCTCCGTTGGAGGTGGAGAACTTGAGGCCGTTGTACTCGGGCGGATTGTGCGAGGCCGTGAAGTTGATCGCGCCCATGGCCTTGCGGCGGATCGTTTCGAACGACACGCACGGCGTGGGGACGTCGCGCGTACAGAGGTACGCCTGGATGCCGTTGAAGGCGAGGATCTTCGCCGCTTCGGATGCGAACTTTTCAGAGAGGAACCGCGTGTCGTAGGCAACGATTACGCCGGACCCGGGCTGGCTGGTTTTCTTGAGATAGTTGGCGATGCCCTGGCTGGCAATCCGGACGTTCTCGAACGTGAAGTCTTCGCCGATGATGCCACGCCACCCGGACGTACCGAACTTGATCATGCACTCTCTTCCCCTCGCATCGAGGGTAGCGACGAACGGTAGCACAACCCGTTCCGCGAGGCGGCGCGCGCGCGTATCATGATTTTTTCCGGAAAAGAGGAGAAGACGTCATGGCTACAACGCGTCGCGGATTGCCGAATCCGAAGTCCGTCGTGATGGAGATCCCATTCTCGCCCGCGGGGATCCTGTCGATGGCGGAGATCTCCCAGGTCACGCCGAAGTACCGCATCATCCGCACGAACGAGGTCGACGGGTACGAGACTACGCCGTCGAAGCTCGAAGTCGCGGAGGCGCTCTCGCCCGCGGCCGCGAAAGCGAAGAAAAAGAAGAAGGGGAAGGCTGGCGGCGGCGACAATTTCAAGGGGACGTCGCGCAAGGCGTCGAAGCTGTCCATCTCCGATGCGAAGCTCGAGAAGTTCGCCGACCTCGCCGACCTGCTGAAGACGCTCGTCGACGACAAGGTCATGGCCAAGAAGAAGATCTCGACCGAGGCGACGTCGAAGCGGGTGGCGCAGGAAGAGCGGAACGTCCGCGTCGATGTCTGGATCTACGCCGCCAGCGTCGAGGACGACAACGACTATCACCTCATCCTCGGCCGCGATCCTGACGCCGAAGGGAAGGCGGTGTACATGACCATGGAGCTTTCAGGCCTGCCGCCGGCGAACGCGAAGTCGCGCCAGGCGCTGGAGAAGGCGCGCACCGACTTCAAGAAATTCTTCACGAAACACTTCGCCGGGAACCTGCCCGGCAAGTCGTACGACTTTTACGATCCGCCGATCGAGGTGCAGATCGAAGGATCACTGTTCTTCGACGCGAACCACGCCACGGGATCGAAGCCCGGCCCGCAGAGTCTGCGCAAAGACATGCCGACGGTGTGGGAAGTGCATCCGATCTCGAAGATCAAACTCACCGCGCCGTGACCACAAAGAAGAAGACGACGAAGAAGAAACGCCGCAAGGGTTTACCCGCGCCGGAGTCGGTGGTCGAAGAGAAAGTCTTCCTCTCGGCAGCCGGCAAGCCGTACCGCATCCTCAGGACCACAGAGGTGGATGAGTACGAGGAGCCGCCCAATAAGAAATAGACCTCGAACGACGGGCTCTCAGCCCGTCGAACTCCCTCATACTGGCGCCTCATGCGCCCTCTCGTCTACATCTGGCCTTACGCGGCCGTATTCTGGCTCGTGTATATCTGGGCGTTCTGGCCCGAACTGAAACTCGTGCACCGCGGCGCGCAGAACGTGGCCGCCAACGCCTCGAGCAAAGATGCCGGGTCCTTGAAACTCGTAGTCCGTGGCACGTCGCTGGCGATGCTCGCGGCATTCCTCCTGGCGTTCGTGGCAGCCGGCCAGTTCGGCGACGCGTCGCGCGCATTCTGGATCGGCACAACGCTGCTCATCCTCGGCAGCCTCCTCCGCCGCCATTGCTGGCGCGTCCTCGGCAACTATTTCACCGGCGACGTGCAGGTGAGCGCAACTCAGCCGGTCATCGACAGCGGAGCGTATCGATGGGTGCGGCATCCGTCGTACACGGCGGGGATGTTGATGTTCATCGGGATCGGCATTGCATTATCGAATTGGCTGAGCCTGACGGTATTGCTGCTCGTCTCGACGGCGGTTTATGCATACCGAGTGTCGGTCGAGGAAGGCGTACTGTTGAGCACCCTCGGCGACGAGTATCGCTCCTATACACAACGCACGAAGCGCTTCATTCCGTATGTCTTTTAGGCTCGTCACTTGCTCTCCTTTTCCATCGAAGGAGAACAACCATGAACAGACCTGCATGGTATACGGACGAGCACGACAATTCCTGGCAGCGCGTGAAGGCCGCGTTCGCCAATGACTGGGAGCAGACCAAGCGCGATTTCGGCTCCAGGAACGCGCGCGAGCTCGGCCAGGACGTCGACGACACACTCAAGCAGGCCGCCGGCGCCAGCGACGGTTTCGAGAACCACGAGCAGGCCTTCCGCTTCGGCCACGCCGCCCAGCGTCAGTACAAGACGCAGTATCCGACCTGGAACAATGACCTGGAGACGAAACTGCGCACCGACTACGGCACGGATTTCGATCGCGACCGCGCGCACATCAGGCACGCGTACGAATATCGGTATCCGAACACGGGCGCCGGTAACGAGTTCCGCGATGAAAACCGCGTCTAAGGAAAATGGTTCAGACAAAAGGCGGGCCCGCGAGCCCGCCTTTTTCTTACTGAAGCGGCTCTATCTGAAGGCTACGTTCAGAAATCGCACGATCCATATGCCGCTGACGACAATAGCGATAAGAATTGACGTGGACTCCAGGGTTCCTGGCACAGACACTTCTCTCTTCAAAAACATGGAAGCGAGATAAAGCACCGTGTAGCCGCCCCAAAACGGAAGTATGGGCAGCAGGTTCACGGACAAAAGCTTTGTAAGAAGAACCGCCTCGTACTCGAGAATTCTACCGGCAGGGATGAGCGATGCGCCGCCAAGAAGGAGTTGCTCGGCGTAGTCGTGGTCGAAAGCGCCGCGCAGGATCTGCGGGAACCCTGCAAGGACAGAGGCCGTGGCTTCGGAGATTCCGAGTACTGCCGCCGCAGTGATGAACAGAACCACTGCGCCACTGAGGATGATGGCGATGCGGCGCAGCGGGTGAAGTTGCTCGAAAAAGCGCGGCTCTGCCGGACCGCGCATGGAATGCCATTCTCGTTCAGCGCCTCTCTCGATCGGGGAATCGAGATTCTGGTCCGAGCGGCCGTCTTGCTCAGCCAGCGACAGGAAGCGTACGTAGTTGCCGATTGGTATGAGCCCGAGCGAGAACGGTAGTGTCCCGATATGAAAAAGGACCTTGCGAGGGCCGATGAAGAGGCCCAGCTCGAGAGGGCGTGCCCCAAGCGTCCGACCAACGACTGCGACCGCAACGAGATCCCAAAGGCTGAACACAACGGTTCCGATGAAAGTCACAAAAAGGAGAGTCATTCAGCCTCGCATTCACCAACGCTCCAGGCGGTCGGCGTACTTTTTCTGGATGTCCGCGATGCGCTTCGTGTCGAACGATGGAAGTTCCCCGAACTCACCATTCGTAGCGACGGCGGCCACCATCCCAAGAAGCTCCGGATCCGGCCCTTCTGATGACACTTCTCCGATCTCTCCGCCGTCGGCACCGATGCTCCACGAAATGTCGAATTGGCGAGACCATGACGCGAGAGTGTCGAGGATGAACGACGCATCGAATGCCGCCATCAAGGAGTCATCCTCGACGTCGACCTCGCGATAGCCGCCCCCCTCGATGGAATACCCAGGCAGAAAGATCTTGGTCGAGCCTTCGAGACTCGTCTCGTCCGTGAAATGCAGAGCTTCACACCACCACTCTCGAGAAGTTCCTAACTGATGCGCCTCGGCGACAATGCGCCGCGCAATCTCCACTGGTACGGCCGTGATCGGAACGTAAGTGAGAGCAACTCCCATGTCTACCCCCCATGTGATGATGCCACATGGCGGGTTCGGCGAGTAGGCTCGTTGCCGCGGGGAAGCGGCATGACGCCAAAGTGGGGCGCGCCGCTCGTCGCTTGTAACTACTGCCGGCTTCGTCGAGGAGTGCAACCAAATCTCGTGATTGGTGTACGAAGGCCAGCAGAAAGCACGCGATTTCGACCAACAAGGTAGATCAAACGATGACTTGCGACGGCTCGGCGACCGACGAGAACGAAGCGTATGCGGCGGTGGAATCGAATGGCGCGAAGTCGCATAGCAGAAATGACGTCTCTCCGGTCGCGCGAATTTCTTGGCTTAACGTAGATTAAGAGCTTCCGCATTGCTCCGAACAGAATCACCTCGAAATTCAGGGCTCGCGATTAGGCCGCACTTCAGCAGTCAATGACCGGAAGTCGCGAATCACGCGGGTGCGTGCAGAAATCAACACTATCCTTCCTCCCCCCTCACCCCCGCCCCACCCGCACTCCCTCTGCCCCCAGCCCGCGCACGATGTCCAGCCACACCGCCTGTTGCACGTCGAGGAATGGCTCCTCCTCTGCGCTCGGTACGAAGTAGACGAGCTCGAACGTCGCGCCGGTATCGCTGACCGACGTTAAATGCGCGCGCACGAATCGCACGTTCTCCTGCTGCTCGACAGACGCGCGTAAGAGCGCGGGGATGCGCGCGAGGACTTCGGGTGCGGTGGTGGCGGGCACAGTGAGTTTGGTCAGCGACCGCCGTTCGGTCATTCGCTGGAAATTGCGGATGCGGCTCTTGAGCAGGTCTCCATTGGAGAAGATCAGTTGCTCGCCGCCAACGGAGCGGAGGCGCGTGGTCTTGAGGCCGATGTGTTCGACCGTGCCAGCGTGATCGTCCACTGAAATTTCGTCGCCGAGGACGAAGGGTTTGTCGATGACGATCGAGAGGGAGGCGAAGAGGTCGCCGAGGATGTTCTGCAGCGCGAGGGCTACTGCCACGCCGCCGATGCCGAGGCTGGCGATCAGCGGCGTCACTTCCACGTTGAGGTTCGCCAGCGCGAGGATCACCGCGACGATCCACACGATCGTGATCGCCGCGCCGCGGAAGAGGTTGATCGTCATCGCCGCCGATGGATCCGTCGACAATCGCGTGCGGCGCTGGCGGCGCACCCACAGATCGATCAGGCCCGTCGTCCAGAGCGCCACCTGCGCGATGAACGAAAGAGAAGCGGCCATGCGCAGGTAGCGGCGCAGGTCGACCGGCAGCTCCAGCGCGCGGGCGCCGAGGAAGATGGCGGGAAGGAACAGCAACGCGAGCTTCGTGTGCTCCGCGACGTCCAGCACGAAGTCGTCGACCTCGGACGCCGTGCTGCGCGCGTCGCGCAGGCGCTTCGCCGCGAGCGCGCGCACCAGCCAGACCAGCAGCAGCACGCCGCCCGCGATCGACGCCGCGAGGATCAGCTCCGGCATGCGCCGGATGCTAGCAGCAATGGCCTTCAGTTAAGCGGAGCGAACCCCTCACCCGGCCTTCGGCCACCCTCTCCCCGCAAAGCGGGGCGAGGGCTACTTGCGCCAACTTGTCCACTGGCCTGTTTTCCGCAATGATCGGCAGCACCTTATGTCCAGGCCGGTCGTGCTGATTGCCGACGACGACGAAGAAGTCGCACTACTCCTGCGCACGTACCTCAAGCCGCTGGAGTGCGAGATCCTCACGGCCCGCGATGGCGAGGAAGCGCTGGCCGTCGCGCAGGCGCGACTGCCCAACGCCGTGCTGCTCGACGTGATCATGCCGAAGCGCAGCGGCTGGGAAGTCTGCCAGGCGCTCAAAGCCGTCCAGCGCACCTCGGAAATCGGCGTCATTCTCGTCACCGGCCGCGGCGACGTGAAGGACCGCCTGACCGGGCTGCAGGTCGGCGCCGACGATTACCTCGTCAAGCCGTTCAATCGCGACGAAGTCATCAAGCGCGTGCGCGCTGTGCTCGACCGCTCGCGCGAGGAACGCCACGCCACGCAGGCCGGCCGCACGGCGCTCGAGTCGATGCTGCTCGACCGTGCCACGTCGCTGCCCAGCCTTCCCATCGTGCTCGATCGCGTGAAAGAGATGTTGATCGAGCAGAGCGAGATCGGCATCGTGTTCGTCGACATCGAGCAGTTCGAAGCGATCGAAGCCGAATACGGCTGGGCGTTCTTCGACGAGCTGCTGTATCACGTCGGGCAGGTCATTTCAGCCGAGGCGAAGGAGAAGTTCCGGAACGCGACGGTGACGAGCCATCGCGTGGGCGGTTCGAGCTTCTTCGTCTTCTACGAAACGCGCGGCCAGGACCTCAGCGAAGAAAACGCGTCGGAGCGCGTCGCGCACGGCCTGCGGCAGAAGCTGATCGACGCCACGCGCCTGCGCTTCCCGAATCTTCACGCGGAGCAGATCGGCTTCTTCATCGGCACCGCGCGCATCGACTATCGCCCGCAGATCCGCCTGGAGCGGCAGATCTATTCGGGCATGCAGACTGCCGCCGATGCGGTGCGCGACGCCGAGCAGCAGCGCAAGAAACAACTCACGCGCGAATTGCGCGACATCATTCGCCGCAAAAGGGTGACCACGCTCTTCCAGCCGATCGTGCGCGCGAAAGACTCGACGGTCTTCGGCTACGAGATCCTCACGCGCGGCCCCGCGGGCTCGTCGTTCCGCAACTCGGATATGCTTTTCTCGTTCGCGCGCGAGGCGAAGCTGGCGTGGGCGCTGGAAGCGATCGCGCTCGAGGGCGCGCTGCGGCGCCTCAAGGAAGTGGACCTGCTCGACCGCAAGTTCCTGCTCAACCTCGAGGCGGAGATGTTCGGCGAGTCGGAGTTCCGCATCCACGAAATGGTGTCGTACTTTTCCGCGCATCGCGGCCATTTCGTGTTCGAGCTCACCGAACGCGCCGCGATCGCCGACTACGCACAGTTCCGCGAGTTGCTCAACGAGTTCCGCGACAAAGGAATCGAGGTCGCGATCGACGACGCCGGCTCCGGCTACGCATCGCTGGAAGCGATCGCCGCGCTCGCGCCCGACTACCTGAAGATCACGAAGAGCCTCGTCTCGACGCTCGCGGATGAGCCGATCAAGCAGGACCTCGTGAAGATGCTGGTGGAACTCGCAGGAAAGATCAACGCGAAGACGCTGGCCGAGGGGATCGAGACCGAGGAGGAGTACGAGACTTGCCGGGATCTCGGGATCGATTTGATTCAGGGGTACTACTTTGCGCATCCGCAGGAGCAGCTGACGCTTGGCGATGCGGAGGTCGCTAGCGCGGTGGCTGCGCGTGGCGCTAATTGAAAATTGAAAATTGAAAATTGAAAAATCGGACCGTGCAGTCGCGACTCTCTTCATATTTTTCAATTTTCAATTTTCAATTTTCAATTCCGTTCGTCGCCTCCTTCTGCACTATGGTCATCGAGCTGGCCGCCGGCAGAGTGCTCGCCCCCCACGTCGGCGTCTCGCTCTACACCTGGACCAGCATCATCGGCGTCGTGCTCGCGGGGATCAGCCTTGGCGCGTATGCGGGTGGGCGGTTGGCGGATCGGCGGCCTCGCGAGTCGACGCTCGGGTGGCTGCTGTTCGCCTCGGGTGTCACGTCGATGTTGATCGGGCCGGCGACGACGTTGTTTGCGGGTGATGGCGGCGTGCTCACGACGTACGGCATCGCGCCGGCGCTGTTGCAGCGCGTGGTCGTGCTTTCCGCGTTGCTCTTCTTTCTTCCTTCGTTCTTTCTCGGGATGATCTCGCCGGTCGCGGTGAAGCTTGCCGTGCGCGATCTCGATTCGGCGGGGAGCGTGGTCGGGAAGATCTACGCGCTCTCGACGCTCGGCTCGATCGCGGGGACGTTCACGACCGGTTTCTACCTCGTCGCGCGATTCGGAACGCGCGCGACGCTCATCGGCGTCGGCGTGGTGCTCATCGCCTGTGCGTTGCTGTTCACCAATCGCTTCGGACGCGCGGCCGCGGTGCTGCTGCTCGCACTCGGCGCGGCGTTCGCGGGCTTCTGGCCCGGCGCGACGCTGCCGCCGGAGCAGGAGACGCTGCTGCGGCCGGGCGAAACCGGCACATTGCACGTCGAGGAAAGCCAGTACTACACCATCGCGGTGCAACGCACGCTGCGCGAAGACACCGGCGGCATCGTGCACACGCTACAGCTCGATCATCTGGTGCACTCATACAGCGATCCGGACGATCCGCAATATCTCGAATACGGCTACCTGCGTATCTTCAATGAGGTCGCGCAATGGGCGATGGCGGAGCGCGAGCTGCCGCGCTATCTCTTCATCGGCGGCGGCGGTTACACGCTGCCGCGATTGCTGTCGATGACGGACGCGGAGATCGACGTTGTCGAGATCGATCCGGCGGTGACGCGTGTGGCGCGTCGTTTCTTCGGACTGCCCCGCGAGTCGTCAATCCGCACCATCAACGAAGATGCGCGTTGGTTTGCGATGAATGCGCCTGCCGATCAGTACGACGTCATCTTCATCGACGCCTTCAATGATCTCTCCGTGCCGTACCACCTCACCACGCGCGAGTACTCAGTGATGCTCCGGCGGATGCTGCGCCCCGGCGGCGCCCTGGTCGTCAATCTCGTCGACGACTATCACCGCGGCCGTTTCCTCGGCTCCTACATCCGTACGCTGCAAGCGGTATTCGGCGCGCGCAATGTGTCGCTGGTGACCGAAGGGCGCGAAGACCTGGAGAGCGTGCGCTCGACGTTCGTGGTGATCGCGTCGGCCTCGCAGTTTCCGATCAACGGTTACGTGCTGCCAAGCGGCGTGTTGCAGCGATACGCGGCGCGGCCGGGGACGATGGTGCTGACCGACGATCACGCACCGGTCGACAACATGCTCGCGCCGCTGTTCACGGAACGGTTCGCCGACGAAGAGACGACCGAGTAACCGGCGTAGGAGTTTGGTGTATCCTCGCGACCTTCGGAGACTCCGGATGGATGTGCGGTGACGTTCCCCGCCGAACGGTTCGATCCGCTACGAAATCAACGTGATGCCGAATTGAGGGTCAAAGAGTGTCGACGGTCCTGGGCCTGAGTTTCTACTATCACGACAGCGCCGCTGCGCTGGTGCGTGACGGCGAGATCGTGGCCGCAGTCGCGGAAGAGCGCCTCTCGCGAAGAAAGCATACGAGCGAGTTTCCGAAGCTCTCCATCGAATATTGCCTGGAGGCTGCAGGCCTCAGGTCGATCAACGACCTCGACGCAATCGTTTTCTACGAAAAGCCCCTTGTGAAGTTCATGCGCATCCTCGAGGTCATGGTCGCGACCTGGCCTCGCAGCTACGCGCCGTTCGTGATGAACCTTCCTCGATATCTCCAGGACAAGCTGGATATCCGGAAGACGATTCGCAAGTACTACCCGACTTATGAGGGGCGAATCCTTTTCAGCGAACATCATCTCAGTCACGCGGCCTCGGCTTTCTTTCCGAGCCCATACGAGGAAGCGGCCATCCTGACGCTGGACGGCGTCGGCGAATGGGACACGACGTGCGTAGGCTATGGCAACCGCTTTTCGATTCAACTCGACGAGACGCTGCACTTCCCGCACTCGATCGGGATGCTCTATAGCGCGCTCACGGCGTATCTCGGTTTCAAGGTCAACGACGGCGAATGGAAGGTCATGGGACTCGCTCCTTATGGCGAGCCAAAATACGTCGAGAATTTCAGGAAGCTTGTCGACGTCCGGGACGATGGCAGCTTCCAGTTGAACATGGAGTACTTCGCGCACCACTGGTCGAACAAGGTTCCGTTCCAGGAAGAGCGCTGGCGGGAACTGTTTGGGTTTGGAGCGCGTCGCTCGGACGAAGAGCTCGCTCAGCAACACAGCGATCTGGCGCGGTCGGGACAGGCGGTCGTCGAAGAGCTCATCCTCGGCATCGCACGACATGCAAAGGATCGCTACAAGGTCGACAACCTGGTCATCGCCGGCGGGGTCGGCCTCAATTCCGTCGCGAACTGGAAGATCGAGCAGCAACGGATCTTCAAGAACGTCTGGATTCAACCCGCGGCCGGAGACGACGGAGGTGCGCTCGGGGCGGCGCTGTACATCAGTCACGCAATTTTCGAGGATCGGCGCGAAACGATGCGCCACACCTATTACGGGCCCGAGTTCACCGACGAGGAGATCGAGGAGTTCCTCGAGGAACGCGGCGTTCCCTTCGAGAAGCTCGAGCACGACGCGCTGGTCGCGCGCGCGGCAGATTGCGTGGCGCAGGGGCAGGTGATCGGCTGGTTCCAAGGTCGCTGTGAGTTCGGTCCGCGATCGCTCGGTAATCGTTCGATCGTCGCCGACCCCACGCGGCTGGACATGAAGGAGATCATCAACGCGAAGATCAAGTTTCGCGAATGGTTTCGGCCGTTCGCGCCCTCCATCCTCCTCGAGAGCGTGCACGAGTACTTCGAGGTTCCGCCCGGAACCGAGTTCCCGTTCATGTTGAAGATTCCGAGCGTGCGTGAAGAGATGAAGGCGAAGCTTCCCGCCATCACGCATGCCGACGGCACGGGCCGGCTGCAGACCGTGGACCGCAGTCTCAATCCCGAGTACTGCGATCTCCTCGACGCGGTCAAGGAGAGGATCGGCGTGCCCGTGGTCGTGAATACGAGCTTCAATGTCCGCGGCGAACCGATCGTGTGCACGCCCGAAGACGCATACAACTGCTTCATCAAGACCGGCATCGATACACTCTTTCTCGGATCGTACGTCGTGGCCGAGAAGGAAGGCGCCGTCGACGCCGATCGGGGCTACAAAGAGAGCGATGAGCTCGAGCGGCAGATCGCCGGTGAGTCGCAACCGGAACTGCGCACGTCCCGGGACGAAGCGGTGGAGGTCAGCCGAGGCTTCATCGACAGCCGCGATCCCTCGAAGGTCCTGGCCTTCTACAAGACCCTGCCCTTCAACGTCTACTCCAGCGCCACCGACGCGTCACTGGCCCTGTTCAAGAAAAATCAGGTCAAGGGCTACTCCGATCTTCACCGGATCTTCGAGAGCAGGAACGATCTCGACGTGCTCGATGTCGGCTGTGGAGGCGGCTGGTTCGCAAACAGTTGCGTGATCTATTACCCGCACCGGGTGCACGCGATCGACTTCAACCCAAAGGCAATTCGGCAGGCCGTGGCCGTATCCCGCCTCGGTCCGGATCCGGAGAGAGTGCGATTCGAGGTCGCGGACGTCTTCGCTTTCCAGCCGGGCCGGTCGTTCGACGTCGTCAATTCTCTCGGTGTTCTGCACCACACGGCGGACTGCCATGGCGCCATCCGCCGCGCGGCATCGTGGTTGCGGGACGGCGGGTACCTTCATCTCGGCCTCTATCACAGTTACTCGCGAAGGCCATTCCTGGATCACTTCAAGCGGATGCAGGAGGCCGGTCGAAGCATCGCGGAAATGTTCGACGAATTCCGCAAGCTTCGCTTCGGCCTGACGGACGACGTGCACCTTTACTCGTGGTTCCGCGATCAGGTTCTGCATCCAAACGAGACCCAGCATTCTTACGAGGAGATTTCCGCACTGCTCGAGGGCGAGGGGCTCGAAATCCGCTCGACGAGCATCAACGACTACAAGCCGCTTCCTTCCCTGACCGAGCTCATCGCTATGGAAAAGAAGATGGCCGGACGAGCTCAACGCAAACTCGAACGCGGCTACTATGTCCCAGGGTTCTTCACCATCCTGGCCCGCAAACCTCAGGTCAAACAGAGATGAAACCAACGAAATACCGGCGACGTGGACTCCTCGGCGATATGTGGCTCGTCATCAAGCGCGATCGGAAGTTCTGGCTTCTTCCGCTCATCATCGTGCTGATCGTGGTGCTCACGCTGATGGTCGTGGCCGCGGCGTCCGGCCCACTGGCTCCGTTCATCTATCCTTTGCTGTAGCCGGAGATATTCGAATCATGCAAGTCGTTCCCGGTCAGTGGTGGCAACGAGGACTGGCTGTGATTCTCGGAGCGGCCACGGCGTGGTTGTTCTTCTCGCGCACTGCCAGCGCTTTTCCCGGCGCACTTCGCTGGGTCGCGGCGGTATTGTTCGTCCTCTTCGCCCTCTTGTCCGTTGCACCGCTGTACCGGCGCTGGATGGTCTTTGCGGAATGGTTGGGCGTGTGGGTGACTCGCGCGATCTTCTCGCTGATCTATCTCCTGGTAGTGCCCATTGTCAGACTTCTTTATGCGCTCAGCGGAGGCAGGCAACGCCACGCCGGCGGGATCAGCCTCTGGATCCCGAAGCGGGCTCACGATCACTCGCTCGACGATCTCGAAAGAATGGGCTGAGGAGGTCGTGATGATGTCTGATGATGCCGGTCGCCCTCGCGCAGGCGCCAAGTGGGCCGTCCTGCTCGTCACGTGTGTGGTAGCCGTCCTGATCGCGGAAGGAATGCTGCGGTTGTTCTGGACCAATCCGTACGGCAGCAACAGCGTCCGAATGATGGTCGAGCTGCAGACTCAGACAAAGGGAGTGAGCCGGCAGATCGATCGGACGGTGATCAACAAGAAAAATCCGATCATTTCGTTCCGCACCGACGGGCGCGGATACATCGAGCCCGTGCGACGCTTCGATCGTCCCGACGCCACGGTCGCTTTTTTCGGGGGCTCCACGACGGAATGCATGTTCGTTGCGGAACCGATGAGGTTTCCGGCGCGCGCGTCCGTTCTCCTCGAACAGCGCCGGATGAAGATCAACGCGTTGAACGCTGGAGTGAGCGGAAACGACGTCCATCAGTCGATCAACAATCTCTTCAACTACGTCGTGGCCGACAAGCCGGACGTGGCCGTGCTCATGGAAGCGGCCAATGACATCGGGCATCTTCGAGGAGCGGGCTCGTACCAGCTTCAGATGGGCCAGGCGCCAACGCTGGGAACCCTCGGCCGGCTGATCTTCACTCGATTCTCGGCTCATTCCTCGATCCTGGCCCTGGTACGCCACACGCGGACCCTCCGCGACAACAAGCGCGCGATCGATCGTGCGTCCGGCCCCGCCGCGCCGCTCGGAGCGAAGCGCCCGTTACCGGTCGAACAGTACAAGCAACGTCTGCGAGCATTCGTCGGAATCTGCCGGGCATTCAGCATCAAACCCGTATTGATGACCCAGCCGAGCAACGCCGTGCGCAATGAGCTCACGCCCGGCTGGTATGACCCGGAAGCGCAGATCGTCTTCAATCAAGCCATCCGCGACGTCGCCGCCGAAGAGAAGGTGGACCTGATCGACCTCGTTGCCTTTCTGGCCGCGAGACCGGCATCACCGGAGCCGTTGTTCTATGACGGAATTCATGTCACCGACTACGGCTCGGATCTTTATGCCCAGCACATTGCCGCCCGTTTGCAGGAGATCGTACCGCCCCGACCCACCGGGTAGCTGACGTTCTCCGAACTCGTACAATCGCGCGCATGGTGCGCCGTGACGAACCGAAGCGACTGAAAGGGAGCAGAGGTTCAGGCTGCACTTCTCCAACGGGTGAGAGTCCCGTCCCGGTAAGCGCCCGGAGCGCCGGGTAGCAGGTCCACAGCGCATGCAGAGATGGGTGCGGCTGAAGCTGGACGTCGAAGCCTCTGCGGAGGGAGCGACAACGCGGGCCGCAACATCAAGTGAAGCCTGCAGCCTCGAAAGATTTACAACGAGAGAGCTGAACCGCTCATGTCACGGTGAAGGCAACATCACGTGCTCCGAAGAGCGGAGATGTACGGGCACGAGATCTCTCCGGGGTACGGGGCGCAGCACGCGTTGAAGGAGAAGTGGAACACGGGAGGTCCGTCTGCGCAGTCGGTGTCGCGACAAGGTGGCTCGTATAAGCCGAAGGCGAAGTCGAGCGCCGCGCAGCGGAAGTCCGAGGGGATCGTAGTACCGAGGATGGGCGCGAAGAAGAACACGTCCGGAGGGAAGGGTCCCTGCGGTGGTCGCGACGGTGGAGAGGGAAAGCGCGAGGGCATGACCGGACAAACGAGCCGGTCCAACTCCCCCGAGAGGCAGAAGCCGATTGCAAACGGCGGCGAAGCTCGTACTGGAGCCGGTGTTCGAAGCCGACTTCGACGAGTGTTCGCACGGGTTCCGGCCCGGCCGCGGGGCCACGGCGCGCTGGAAGTGCTGCGGAAGACTGCACACAACCACGTGTTCGACGCGGACATCCGGGACTTCTTCGGCACGATGGATCATCAGGTGCTGATGAAACGGATCGAGCGGAGAGTGAGCGACCGAAGGGTGCTCAGATTGGTGCGGCAGCGGTTGAGGGCAAAGGTGATGGACGATGGACGAGCGGGCGGAGTGATCTGGCCGCTGCTGTCGAACATCGATCTGAACTATCTCGACAGCGTCTGGAGGCGGCAGTGTGCGCATCTGGGCGTGCTGGTGCGCTACGCGGACGACTTTGTGGTGATGTGTCGCACGGCGAAGGAGTGCGAGGAAGCCGAACGGCGGGTGAAGATCATCGAGCGGCTGAAACTCGAGCTCCACCAGGACAAAACGAGGCGAGTGGATCTCTCGTGGGGCAAAGAGGGGTTCGACTTCCTCGGCTGTCACTTGCGAAAGCGGCTGAGCGGACCGATCTGGGAGAAGCAACGCAAGCGCGTCTACTTCCTCCAGCGAGGACCATCGCAGCGCAGCATGAAGCGAGTGCGACAGCGCGTGAAGGAGCTGACTCCACGAGCACGGTGCCACGATGATGTTCGCGAGGTGATCGCGGATCTGAATCCGGTGCTGCGCGGATGGGGGAACTACTTCCGCACTGGGAATGCGTCGAATCAGTTCATCGACATCGACCGCTACGTCTGGCGGCGGTTGAAGGACCTGCGCCTGAAACGCGCCGGCCGGCAACTGCGCGCGGGCGTCGCGGAACGGTGGAACGAGGACTACTTTGTCGGCTTAGGGCTTCATCGTCTGCGCGGGACCGTTCGTTACCCGGAGGTCACGTAATGTCGCTTCCCGAGAGAACAGCGGTAAGCCGCGTGCGGGAAATCCGCATGCATAGTTTGAAAGGGGGTCTTGTGCCTCCGATTGCAAAACTGCGAAAGGACTAACAGGATCTACCAATGGCGTCATCGGTGGCGATCGAACGGGTCTCCGTGCACTCGATCCTGCGCGACGTCACGCTGCACGTCGCGCCCGGTGAATCGGTCGCGTTGATCGGGCGCAGCGGGGCAGGGAAGACGACGCTGCTTCGCCTCTTGAACGGTCTCGCGATTCCGACCGCCGGCGTCGTTTCCATCGACGGCGTAACGGTGTCCGGCGATCTCGCCGCGCGCCGCAGACGAATCGGCACGATGCTGCAGGCGCCGGCGCTGTTCCCGCATCGCACCGTCTACGACAACATCGCCACCGTCCCCCGCCTGCTGGAATGGGACGAGGCGCGCATTCGCACCGCCGCGCAGGAACTGCTTGCGCAGCTCGAGGTGCCGATCGAGCGTTTCGCTTCGCGGTTTCCGCGCTCGCTTTCCGGCGGCGAGCAGCAACGCGTCGGCATCGCGCGCGCGATGATCGCGGAGCCGCCGCTGCTCCTCTGCGACGAACCGTTCAGCGCTGTCGATCCGCTCGTACGGCGCGAGTTGCAGGAGTCGTTCATCCGTCTGCGCGACCGCGGCGGCGTGACGATGATCTTCGTGACGCACGATCTCGCCGAAGCGTTACGCGTCGCCGAGCGCATTGTACTCATCGACGATGGCGCGATCGTGTGCGACGAAATGCGTGCGAGATTCGTCGCATCGCGGCATCCGCTCGTGCGGCGTTTCCTCGAGGCCGCGCGCGTTCCGGAGGGGTCGTGACGAACGAGATCCTGCAAGCGACGCTGCAGCATGTGATCATCGTCGTCGTCGCGGTTGCGATCGCCGCTGCGATCGGCATGCCGATCGCGATCGCCGCCGTGCGCCATCCGCGCTGGGGGCGACGCTTTCTGCGCGTCGTCGATGTGATCCAGACCATCCCTTCGCTCGCCCTCTTCGGCTTTCTGATCCCGCTCCCATTCCTCGGCGGGATCGGCGTGCGCACGGCCATCGTCGCGCTCGTGCTCTATTCGCTGCTGCCGATCGTGCGAAACACGGTCACCGGCATCACCGGCATCGACCCGCTCGTGCGCGAAGCGGCGACGGTGATGGGGATGACCGACCGGCAGCGTCTCTACTCGATCGAGTTGCCGCTGGCCATGCCGTCGATCCTGGCGGGCTTGCGCGTGGCCACTGTGATCGCGATCGGCGTGGCCACGATCGGCGCCGCGGTCGGCGGCGGAGGACTGGGCACGCTGATCTTCCGTGGTGTGGCGATGGTCGATACGACGCGTATTCTGTCCGGCGCGTTGCCTGCGGCAGCGCTGGCGTTGCTCGCGGATCTCTTGTTCAGCGCCATCGAATCGTTCGCCGCCCGGCGTTGGGGAGGACAATGATGCGAATGGCGACACGAACCACTGGAGCGACGGGCTCTCAGCCCGTCGAGCTTCGCCGAGTCCGACGGGCTGAGAGCCCGTCGCTCCAGATCGCAGCGATCGCATTCCTGTTCCTCTTCTGCGCGTGCGCGCGCGAGAAATCGATCGTCGTCGGCTCGAAGAATTTCACCGAGTCGGTGCTCCTCGGCGAGATCGTCGCGCAGCGGCTCGAATCGGCGGGATGCAAAGTCGATCGCAAGCTCGATCTCGGCGGCACGCTTGTGTGCGACAAGGCCATCGCGTCCGGCGATCTCGACGTCTATCCCGAATACTCCGGCACCGCGCTGACCGCGATTCTCAAAAAACCGATCAGCTCCGATCGTGCCGCGGTGATGGAAGCGGTCGCGAGCGAATACGCGAAGCGCGGCCTGCGCTGGGGACCACCGCTCGGCTTCGAGAACACGTTCGCGATCATCGTCCGTCGCGCCGACGCGGAACAGCACGGCCTGCGCCGCATCTCTGATCTCGCGAAAGTCGCCGATCGTTTCCGTCCCGGCTTCGGCTACGAGTTCGTCGAACGTCCCGATGGCTGGAGCGGGCTGCAAAAGCATTACGGTCTGCAGTTCGCGCAAACGCCGAAGACGATGGACCTCGGCCTCACATATCGCGCGCTGGCCGCGAACAGCATCGACGTGATCGCGGGTAATTCGACGGACGGTCTCATCGATGCGCTCGGGCTGGTCGTACTCGAGGACGATCGCCGTTTCTTTCCGCCATACGACACCGCCATCGTCTCCCGCGACGACCTCGGCGAGAAGTGCGCTGCCGCTCCCAACGCGCTGGGATCGCTCGAGAATGCATTCGACGAGGCCGCCATGCGCCGCCTCAATTACGCGGTCGACGGCGCGAAACGATCGCCGTCCGACGTGGCGCGCGAAGCGCTTGCGCAAGTCAGCAAGCGGCCCCTATAATCCGCGCTCCCAACGGCTGGAATTGAACCTCCTGCCGTGCCGTTAGCCAACCCGTGTGGGGCTGTAGCTCAATTGGGAGAGCGCCTCGTTCGCAATGAGGAGGTCGTCGGTTCGATCCCGATCAGCTCCACCAACCCACGACGATTCCTGAACGGCGGCCGAAAGGCCGCCGTTCTTTTTCGATCAGAATTCGATCTGCGCACCGAGCTTGACCACGCGATTCGGCGGCAGCCGGAAGAAGCGCGCGGCGCTCGCCGCGTTCTGCATCATCGACGCGAGATCTTCTCGCGCCAGCGCATCATTCCGGTCTTCCGCGCGGTCACGATCGGCATCTCGCGTCCGAGGTGCGCGTGCACGTCGCGTCGCTGCGCAAGGAGATCGAGCCCGCAGTCATCATCCCCCAGCCGTGGATCGGTTATCGGTTCATCGTTGAGCCGGTCGGGGATGAGGCGATCCGGCGGCAAGGCCGGCGCTTCTTTTTAGTCGACGGAACCTCTCGCCCGCGCGAGAATCGTTTTCATCTCAACTCTATCGGGGTTCCGGGTCGCACCCGTTCCTGCGCGTGTCACACGGTCTGCAGGATGGAGTGCCGCAATCGCGTGCGCCGTCGTGATCTCGGTGCTGTTGGGGAGCCGGTCGGCGTCTCCGCGCGAGCAACTCCTGGCTCTTTCCGCCGACCGCCGTCCCACGCCGGGCCGGCTGACGGGCGAGGTGGGATACCGGCCCTGGCTTGCTCGCGAAGTTGATGCATCGAAAAGCGGGAATGTCGACGACACTCTGGTCGCGGCAGCGAAACAATCCCAGCCCGACACCGCCCTGCTGCATTTCCTCAACGACAAGACCGACCGTGCGATCGCGATTCTCGAACTGGCCGCGCGAAATCCCGCGGACGCGCCCGCAGCGCTGACGGATCTCTCGGCGGTTTATCTGGCGCGCTTCGAGGCTCGTGGCGATCCTCTCGACCTCCTGCGCGCGGTCCACTCGGCGGAACGCAGTCTGTCGCTTCAGCCGTCAAGTGGTGCCGGCTTCAATCGCGCCATGGCGTTGTCGCTGCTCGGCACGCGCAACCTCGCGACCAAAGCGTGGCGCGCGCTTGAATCGGAAGGCGATGGATGGAAGGAGGAAGCGTCCGCGCACCTTCGCGCCCTCGAACGCCGGAACGTCGACGACGAATGGGCGAACGTTCTGCGCCGCATTGAAGCGCGCGGTGCATCGGCATCCGAAGTCCGAGCGCTCGTGCAACGGTTTCCCGCCAACGCGAGAGCGTTCGGCGAGGAGGTGGTGCTGCCGCGATGGGCCGCTGCCATCGCCGCGGGCGACGCAGCCCAAGCGGAGCAGTCGCTGCTGCTGGCATCACGAATCGGGGAGGAACTGGCGCGATCGCGAGAAGAAAACCTGCTCGACCATTCGGTGACCGCGATTCGCAGAACGATGCGCGAAGGGTCGGCCGCGGAACGCAACGCACTCATTCGCGGGCTTCAGGATTTCGGCGCCGGCGTTGCGCACTTCAAAGAGCAGCGCCTCACCTCGGCACATCCTCCGTTCACGCGTGCGGCCAAAGATCTGGCGGCCGCGCGGAACCCTCTGCATCTCTGGGCTCGCTTCTACGTTGGTGTCGGCGAATATTTTGCCGACGCGACACGCGGCCTGGCGATGCTCGACGGGCTCGTGAAAGAGATCGTCGACGACCGGTATCCGGCCCTTGTCGGGCGCGCAGAGTGGATGGCCGGTACGGCCGACAAAGTCCAGGGCCGCGTGCAGTCATCCGTCCATCGATATGAACATGCCGCGTCCACTCTCCGCCGTTCCGGTGGCGATTCGGCGGCGGCGTTCGTCTGCGTGCTGCTCGCCGAGTCGTACACCCTCCTGGGCGAGCATTCGCGGGCGTGGGAAAACCGCAAGCGAGCATTCCGCGAAGTTCCGTACAGCGAAGGACCGCGGCGCAACGTCGCCATGTGGACCGAAGCGAAGGAGGGCCTGTTCCGGCAGGGCAATCTGAGGTTCGCCGGTCCATTTGTGGACGAAGCCGTGATTCTCGCCGAAAGCGATCGGAAACCGCTGGCACGGGCGAGCGCGTATCTCGATCGAGCCGCTTTTCGCCTCGAGATTCGGAATCGCGGTGGTGCGCTCGCGGATCTGCACAAGGCGCAGGAGGCCATCGCGGAAATGGAGCGCGGTCCGTTGCGCGATCAGATGGCCTATCTCGCGCTGCTCACCGAAGGCTTGTGCGCGAAGGAGACGGAGCCGGCGCGCGCGGCCGAGCTTCTCCGTCGTGGACTCGAGGGGCAGGGATCCACCGGTACGAAGTTCGAAGCGATTACGTACACCACGGCGCTGGCGAACGCCGAGGCTGCGGCGGGAGACATTCAGGCGGCGGCGCGCAGCCTGGAGAGCGCGCTCGAAATCTTCGAGCAAATTCGTGCGACCGTGGAAGACCCGGTCTCGCGCATGCAGGCATTCCGTCAGGCGCAGCCGGCGTTCGATCGCCTCATCGAGCTGCGCACGACATCGCTGAGCGGCGACCTGGAGGAGCCGTTCCGTCTGGCCGAGCGATCGCGTGGCCGCGTGCTGCTGGAACTGGCGGCTGCGAAAAACTCCGGCGCGGGCGACATCGATTTCGTCCGGCTGACCGACCTCGAAAAGGAACTGCCGCCGGGCGTGGCCCTAGTCAGCTACGTCGTTCTGGAAGATCGCATTCTGGCCTGGGTGATCGAGGATGGACTGTCGCGTCGATGCGTCCTGAAGGTTGCTCGTGGCGACGTCGAAGACGCGATCGAACGGTTCCGGCTCGAATTGACTCGTAACGCGGAAATCGCCGCGCTCCGCCGAGCCGGGAGTCCTCTATACGATTTTCTGATCCGGCCTCTTGCGCTTTCACGCAGAGGCAAGGCGCTGATCGTGGTTCCGGATCGCCGGCTGGCGCGGCTTCCATTCGCTGCACTCTTCGATCGCGAGTCTGAAAGATATCTCATCGAGCAACGCACGGTCAGCGTGACGCCCAGCGCCACTTTCCTGGTCCGGAGCTCGCGGACCGCGCCGCGTTCAGAGTCGACCGCACAATCCGCTCTGGTGATGGCGGTTTCGAGCTCGGGCTCTTATGGCGGAACAATCCTGCCGAGTCTTCCGCACTCCGCACGAGAAGCCAGCGCCGTGGCGGCGCTTTATCCCAATGTCGCTTTCTTACGGGGACCGCAAGCCACTCGCCGGAAATTTCTCGATCTGTCCCTCTCAACTGACGTGGTTCACTTTGCCGGACACGCCCTGGTCGACCTCGATGCACCGCGCCGTTCAGTGCTGCTCTTCGCGGACGCAACGGGTGAGGCCCTCGAGCCGCTATCTCTCGGCGAGCTATTCGACGCCGGTGCCGGCAACGCGAACCTGGTGGTGCTGTCCGCCTGCCGCGCACAAGACAGCCTCGCGGACGACCGGGAAGGGCTGCTCGGACTGGCCGGAGCATTCATCGCGGCCGGAGCGCGCGAGGTCGTGGCCAGTCCTCTCGATGTCAACGATCATGCCGCGCCTGCCGTCATGGCCGCGTTTCATCGTCAGTATCGAACGCATCGCTCCGCCGCTGTCGCTTTTCGGGAAGCCGTTCTCGAGCTTCTGCGCACCGGAGAACGCGAAGGCAGCTCGCCGGCGGCGTGGGGCGGATTCACAGTCATTGAGGGATCACTTGACGGAGGTGAACGATGAATGTCGAGATCACAATCTCCGGTCTTTGTGTCATTGCGCTCGAGGCGGATCCTGCCGATCCGAAACCCGAACATCCGCGAGCCATCGACATCATTGTGCCGGATGCACACCATCACACTTGTCGATGGAGCTATCTGCCGGGCGAAGTATTCCCGTCGGCGGGCACCAGGGAATTGCCGGACATGGTGATCGACCCTGTCGGAACCCGCGTGGCTTCGTTGAGCCTGCAGGGGCGAGCCCTCGAATTCAGACTGGACGGAAACACAGTCACCGAGCACACGGTGCGGTGGGGACCGGATGCCGAGGCGCCCGCATCCGACGCCGAAACGGAGTGGCTCAACTGGATCCCGAAGCTTCAAGACCTCGGTTTCTCGGGCTTCACGGTCGGGCCGGCGGGACAATTACCGCCCCACGCGCGCGCGCGGATCACACTTCCGAAGGGTACGCTGACCAGCCGGAACGTCATCGCCGACCGCTTTACGAACGATGTGATCGTATGGGAGTTTCCCGCCACCGGCGCCAGGCACGTCCTGACCAATGAAATCGTGTTCATGGCGACAGGGGAAGAGCTCAGCGTGATCGAAAACGGGAACGAGCGCTGGGCCGCGGCACTGGGTCCGGACGCAACGTTGCGGATGTGCATCAGCCATGAGACGACGTCCGTCCCGCTCGACTATGGGGATCCGAACAATGTGCTCGCACACCTGCACCACTTCGACGTGCTCACGGGCGATGTGAGCGTCAAGTTCCGGGAGCCGATCGTCGCGGAGATCCCGCGCACGGGCCGTCCAATCTGCATGGGCGTGGTCTTCGTCCATGGTGGTGGAGCGTAGGAGGCTGACATGGCTTTCAATCTTGGTCTTCGTATCGTTGGTACAGCCACTCGCGGCGCAGTTCCGCAGGCATTGGATGCGCAAGGCGCGGGACCGCTCGAAAAAACGGGAGGCGTGTGGGATCACGTCTTAGGCGCGGAGCGGCTCGATCTCGCGGCGTTCGAATCGGCCGGCTGGAGGTTCATTCCTCGGCCGGAAGCACCGGATTCGTTCATCGGTCCCAACCTTGCGGAAAAGGGATTGCTCACGCGGCATCCGCAGGACGGGCTGGTCATTGTGCGAGACCGGCTCGTGGTCGGTCTGGCCGAAGGAGTCCGGCCGTCGCGGCTGAAGAGACTGCATCCCGAAATGAGGCGCCTGCCGTTCGGCAAGAACGTGCATGAGATCGCGTTCGAGCTCCCGGACGAAAATATCGACGATGCCGTCGCCTTCCAACGATTGAGGCTGGAGGATGAGCTGGGCGCCGGCGCGGTCAGGTTCGTCGATCCGGTCCTCATTTACAACGTCGAAGGACCCCCGCAACCGCCGCTGTTTGCAACAACACCACCGCCTGTGCTGGATAGCCCAGTTCAATGGCAGTGGGATCAGATCGAGCTGACGGCAGCGTGGGCAGTCACAGACCCGAGGAGGGGTGACGATACGCTCGTGGCGGTCATCGACCGGGGATTCTTCGAGAGCTCGCAGTTGAACATCGCGAGGCACATCGATCACCGCGGGGACCCAATTACCACGCCGATGAGACACAGGTGGCACGGGACGTTCTGCGCGGCACTGGTGGGCGGGACTCTGCAAGACAATTTCGGCAATGGCGCGGCGCCGAATTGCCGTTTGATTCTCGTCGCCATGGGAGAGACGGTCAGCTCCGTCGAGCTCGCGGCGGCGCTGAAGACCAGTATGGCCAACGGCGCGGATGTCATCAGTTGCAGCGTGGCGCCGCGAGGCAGGAGCTGGGACGGTCTGGACACCGTGCTCGCCGCCGTCGACGAGGTCGAAAACGATGGACGAGGCGGACGCGGAACGCTGGTGGTGTTGGCGGTCTTCAATGAAAATCGACGCATCGATCCAGGCTCGCTCGAAGCGCACGAGCCCATCGTGTGCGTCGCGCCCAGCGACCGCAACGATGTGAGAGCGCCTGCAAGTGGTTTCGGCGCGGGGCTCGATCTCATTGCCCCCGGTGTGTCGGTGCCTGGACTCGCCGGCACCGATAATTTGAACGCGGGACTGGCTCGGGCGTCCGGCGGCAGCTTTGCCGCCCCTTGCGTGGCCGGTGTCGCGTCGCTGATGCTTTCGGTGAATCCGGAGCTCACAGCGGAACGCCTGAGGAACCTTCTCTGGGAGAGTGCCGATCCCGTCGTGGTGGGGAAGCAGCGAAGCGATGAGGTGGGGTGGGGACGCCTCAATGCATTGCAGGCCGTACAGGCCGCGATCGCGGCGGTTCCAACTGCTGTAGTCACTCCCGTTCCCAGTCCGGTTCCGACATGATCGCGACGTTATCAGTTCTCCGCGTCCTCCGTGGTTGAATCGTTTCACCACAGAGGACACGGAGGAGCTATCTGGCGCAGACTCCGTTGCGAATGCTGTTCGCCCGTAATCAATTGAGGAGATGGAATGCCAGCCACTGGTTCCTACCGTACCAGCATCAGCGCAATTGAAATGCTCGAGGAGATCAGGACGGCTGCGGGTCCGGTCAAAGGACTGCGCGAGCTGCGGAACGAGCTGCCGACAGCCCGTTCCGGAGATGAGCCGCGCCGGGAAAAAGCCGCCGAAGAATTCTCGCAGGCCGAACCGCCGGACTTCGGAGGGCCCGCGGAATTCTCCATGGCAAACGAGGGCGCTGGTGCCGCCGGCGTCGCTGTCCCGGCCGTCCTGACACACGCCGAGCGCCTGACCGTAATCGATCAGGCTCTGGTGGTTCTGCAGGATCTTTATGCGCATCTCCCGCTGAAACGCGCTCTGCACGCGGTCGATCCCATTCAACGTCTCCGCCTGCTGCGCATGCGGCACGCGTCCATGGATGAGAGAAGCTTCCAGAGCGAGATGATCGACATTTTCGTCGGCTTGCGGGACCTGCACACGAACTACACGCTGCCGTATGCGTACTGGTCGAAATTTGCATTCCTGCCGTTTCGAGTCGAAGAGTATTACGTCAACAAGCAGCGAAAATACCTGGTTTCCTGGGTTTCGCCCGTCAATCCCAATGCGGAGCTCGCGGCAGGCGCCGAGATCACGCATTGGAACGGTGCGCCCATCGATCTGGCCGTAATGCGCAATGCGAACCGCGAGGCGGGCAGTAACCCGGAAGCGCGTCGCGCGCGCGGGCTCGACGCGCTGACCTTGCGATGGCTGGGCGCATCCGTACCGCCGGACGAGGATTGGGTGACGCTGACCTATGTAGTCGACGGCGAGGTGCGCGAGTCGCGCTTCTCGTGGAGCGTCGTGGAGAAGGCAGATCTGTCGGAGCTCCTCGCAGCCGGATTCGGCGACGGCGGAGAAGTGGCAACTGCCCTCGGACTCGACGTGAAGACTGAATTGCTGCGCAGGGTTCGAAAGGTCCTGTTCGACGGAGCTGCCGTCCGCGCCGAGCGCGAGATGGCCTTATATCGTGCGACCGCCGACGCTCCCGAACCTCCGGTCATTGCCGGCATCGACAACGTCAGCATCATGCCGGATGTTTATCCGCGCTTTGGCACTGTCGACACGCCCAACGGTACGGTGGGCTATATCCGTATTGCGACGTTTGTCGCGCCGAACGGCAATATCAGCGGGGCGGTCAACGAATTCGTGCGGATTCTCCGCACTCTACCCGTACAAGGGTTGATTCTCGATGTACGTGGCAATGGCGGTGGACATATCAATTTCGGCGAGCGCCTGCTCCAGACGCTGACGCCCCATCCCATCACTCCGGAGCCGTTCCATTTTGCGACCACATCGCTCACGCTCCGGATCGCTCAATCAGTTCCGTGGCTGTCGCAATGGGACAAGCCGCTTCAGACCGCTCTCGCCACGGGCGCGGGTTTCTCACAAGGGTTTCCTCTGACTGATCCTGCCGCGTGCAATGACGTCGGTCAGGTTTATCAAGGGCCTGTGGTCCTGGTGACGGACGCGTTCTGCTACAGCACCACCGATATCTTTGCAGCAGGATTTCAGGACCATGGCATCGGTACGATTCTGGGCTGTCATGACAATACCGGCGCGGGCGGAGCAAACGTCTGGGACTATCGGCAGGTGCTCGAGGGCTTTGTGCAGATCCAACCCGCTCCTTTCCCTCCATTGCCCGGCGGCACAGGCATGCGTGTCGCGGCTCG
>Ga0196977_1000051_pt1 | contig 84342 bp, 65 predicted proteins | sample S3v_1013CmetaG_FD_148634 | JGI IMG/M metagenome (GOLD analysis project Ga0196977, IMG submission 148634) | Soil microbial communities from Anza Borrego desert, Southern California, United States - S3+v_10-13C | ecosystem: Environmental > Terrestrial > Soil > Desert | place: USA: California...
TTGACCCGCGGGAACCTTGGAAGTCAGATCAGCCGACGTGCGCACGATGAGTGAGACTTTCCCTTCACCGCTGCGGCCGAGTATCACTACGCCGGATTTAATCCGCGCCAGCAAAGTGTCGGAGAGTTGACGCATAGCCGGCGCGTCCAATCCACTCGCCTCGCGCGCCAGAACTTTGACTCCTGCGATCTCGCGCGACTCATCGCCGTTCGTCGCAGCTCCAACACCGCCACTCGCGATCTTCAAACGCAGATCGTCTGCCTCGCGGCGCGCTTTCTTCAACTCGTCTTGCAACCGCGAAACAGCATTCACCAACTCCGCTCGTGACGTGCGCAACCCGCTGCTGAGTTCATCGACGAGCACTTCCGCTTCGCGAAATCTTTCGTAGGCATCCTTGCCGGTAATCGCGCGGATGCGCCGCACGCCCGAAGCGATCGATTCATCGCTGACGATTTTAAAGAGCCCGATATCGCCGGTCGCCCGCACGTGCGTGCCGCCGCAGAGCTCTTTCGAAAACACTCCCTCCAAACCGTTGATGGACAGCACGCGCACTTTCTCGCCGTACTTTTCACCAAAGAGTGCCATCGCGCCGGAACGCATGGCTTCTTCGATCGCCATCTCGTCGGTCTGCACGGACTCGTTGCGCAGGATGTGATAGTTAACGAGGCGTTCGATCTCCTCTTTTTCGGCTTGTGTTAACGGTTGATAGTGCGAGTAGTCGAAACGCAGATACCCGGGCGCCACGACGGAACCGGCCTGTTTGACGTGCGAGCCCAAGACCTCACGCAGCGCAGCGTGCATCAAGTGCGTCGCGGTGTGATTGCGTCGCGTCGCGTCGCGTTTTTCGACGTCGACATCAGCCGCAACTACGTCACCAACGTTCAGCACTCCGCGCTCTACTCGAATCTTGTGCACGATCAGACCGGAGACCGGTGAATACGTGTCGAAGACCTTTGCGAGCGTCTCCTCCTTGGTCCAAACACCGCTGTCGCCCACCTGTCCACCGCTCTCGGCGTAGAACGGCGTCTGGTCCAGAATGGCTTCGCCTTCCTCACCTTCGCCGAGCGAGTCGACTTCACCATCCTTAATCAAAGCGACGACCTTTGCGTCGGTGACGTTCGTAGTATCGTAGCCTTTGAACAGGGGTCTCGCGCGTTTCGCTAGCGTGTCGTAGATGGGATCAAGAGCGGATTTTGCCTCGTGTTTCGTGGCGACGGTTTGCTGAAGCTCTTGCAGCGCCGCGTCGAAAGAGCGGTTGAACTGGTCTTCTTCGATCGCGAAGCCGCGCTCTTCGAGACCGACGCGAATCAGGTCGCGCGGGGTGCCGAAGGTGTCGTAAAGCTTAGCGAGCGATTTGAAATCCGGCATCGCTCCTTTTGTTGACGTAAACAACTCGTCGAGCTTATTCAAGCCAACCGTCAACGTCGAACGAAATCGTTCTTCTTCGAGCCGCACCATCTTCGTGATGAACTCGCGCTGTGATTCGAGTTCCGGATACGCGTCGCTCATCAGTTCGACGACGAAATCCGTGACCTGATTAAAAAACGAACCCTCGAGGCCCAGCGTGTGATGGCCCTGATAGATCGCGCGGCGCATGATCTTGCGCAGCACGTAATTACGCCCTTCGTTGCCGGGCAAAATGCCGTCGGCAATCGCGAAAGCCGCTGCGCGCGCGTGATCGGCGATGACGCGCATCGCAAAGCCTTCCTGTGTTTCCGGTTCGTAATGGCGATCGGCGATCTGAGCCGTACGTTCGATGATTGGCCGGATCAGATCGGTATCGTAGTTTGACTTTACGCCTTGAAGAACGACGGCGAGTCGCTCGAGGCCCGCGCCAGTGTCCACCGAAGGCGCCGGCAGCGGTTCGAGTTTGTAGTGACCCGGCTCGACTTCGCTGCGATCGAACTGCATGAAGACCAGGTTCCAAATCTCCATGATCGTATCGCCTGGACCGTTGACGTTCTCAGCCGAATTCTCCGGATCGTCGGGTCTCGGTCCCATGTAGTAATGAATCTCGCTGCATGGGCCACATGGGCCAGTCTCGCCCATCTGCCAAAAATTATCCTTGCGGCCAAAGCGTAAAATTCTCTCTCGCGGCGCGCCAACAGCTTCCCAGAAACGTTCGGCGTCTTCGTCTGGACCGACTTCCTCGTCGCCTTCATAAACGGTAAACCACAGCCGCTTCGGATCGAGTTTCAAGACGTTGACGAGCAGGTCCCACGCATAACGGACCGCATCCTGTTTGAAGTAGTCGCCAAATGAAAAATTGCCGAGCATCTCGAAGAACGTGTGATGCCGTGCGGTTTTGCCGACTTCGTCGAGGTCGTTGTGTTTGCCTCCGGCGCGGATGCATTTCTGCGAGGACGTGGCGCGGATGTATTCACGCTTCTCGCGGCCGAGGAACGTGTCTTTGAACTGATTCATGCCCGCGTTGGTAAACAACAGCGTCGGATCGTTGGCGGGCAGCAGTGGCGAGGAGCGCACGGGCATATGGCCGTGCTCCTCGAAGTATTTCAGAAAAATCTCGCGTATTTCGTTACCAGTCATTTCGATTTGAGTTTAACAAGACGAATCGAAGAGTGCACGTACCTTGTCACTCACAAGTTCAAACTCAAAGCCCTGTCGCAAGAGGTGATCGAAGAGCTTCTTCGCTTCAATTCTTGTCTTCGGCCGGCCACGCAGGCGAAGCCTTTTTTCGATTGCCGCGTCGATGAGTTGTTCTTCGGAAGTCTCGGCGTATACCAGCTCCAGTGCGCCTTCGGCGACATTGTTCTCAATCTTTTTGAGCTTCAGGTCGCGTTGCAACCGCCGCCGGCCGACCGGACGCCGCTTTACTTTCAACGACGCATAGCTAAACGCGAACCGTTCGTCGTTTAGATAGCCGTACTCTTCCAGCCGTGCGATAACGGCCTCCACTACGCTTGGGTTCGTATTCTTTCCTTGCAGTAGCCGCTCGCGCAGTTCGGCGACCGAACGTGGTTTTACGGTTAGCAGTTTGACCGCGCGGTTGAATGTCTGGCGGCGCATCTCGTCGGTTGTCATGCGCCAGTGATTCTCACATCGCCAATCGTCACTCGGCAATCTAAAATGAGCGCATGGATGGATTGCTGGTTATCGACAAGCCGGGGGAACTTACATCTCACGACGTGGTTGCGCGTGTGCGTCATATTCTTCACGAGCGCCGCATCGGTCATACGGGAACGCTCGATCCATTCGCTACCGGCGTGCTTGTGCTGCTGCTTGGCAAGGCCACTCGCCTCGCTCAGTTTCTCAGCGGTGAGGACAAAGAGTACGACGCCATCATTCGTTTGGGTTACGCCACCGACACGGGCGACCGCACTGGTACGCCAATTGATGGTCCAAAGGGCACAGCGCACGGAAATTGGAACGAGCAGGAGATCGAAGCAGCGCTCGCAAGCCTGCGCGGCTGGATAGACCAGGTACCGCCAATGTATTCAGCCAAGAAGCGCGAAGGCAAGAGGCTTTACGAGCTTGCGCGGCGCGGAGAAGAGGTGGACCGTGAGCCCGTTCGTGTTTGCATTCATGAGTTCACCGCTATCAAGCCTGACGGTCAACTGATCAAGGACAATCTGGACGGCACCTTCGATTTTCGTGCTCGCGTGGCTTGCTCGTCAGGCACCTACGTGCGAACGCTTGCCGAAGATTTTGGAAAGCGTCTGTCCGTCGGCGCACATTTAGCCGAGTTGCGTCGTACGCGAGTGGGCGAGTTTACCGTCGACAAGGCGGTAACACTTGACGACTTAAAGACCAGTTTTGCCGAGGAAGCCCTGGGCGAAGTGGTAGTTACGCCCAACGCGGCGCTCTCAAAACTCCCTTTTGTGCATCTAAGCGCTGACGACGTGCGTAATGTTAGTCACGGAAGGGAGGTAAGGGTTGAGGGATCTGGTTGGACGGATGGTGAAAACGTAAAGATGTGTGATGCGCAGGAACATTTGATAGCCATTGGCCAGTATGACGCCGGCGCGCAACTCTTACATCCACGCGTAGTGCTCACCTGAAAATAAGCATTGACCGGTGTGTTATACTCCACTCCCAAGGAAGCGCTCCGGTAACTCGCTTCCAACAAGCGCTTCCCTCCACTAGTTCCGTTGACACGATCATTGAGAACTGATGCTTCGAGGACGCAGCTCACGCTTACGCGCGCGTGAGGCGTATCACGAGGTAGTCATGGTTTACAACCGCATTCCCCGATCGCCGGCGGTTACTTTACGAAGCGTGGCCTCTCCCCACACGCTGTCCAATGCGCGAAAGCCGAAGAGGTTTCAAGGCTATGCAAGAGCAGGATGGCAACAAAGGATTTAATATCAGTGAACGCTTGGAAGATCTGCGCCGCGAACACGAAGCGCTGCGCTGGGAAGGAACCTTCCGGGATTACTTCGAACTAGTCGCTCAGAACCCACGAATCGCGCAACTCTCGCACGCGCGCATCAACGATATGGTTCACGCCGCCGGTGTGGAGCGGCTGAACGAGGGCACGCAGCACGAAGTTCTTTCCTACAATTTCTTTGCCACCGAGCTCTTCGGCATCGAAGAACCCATCGCCAGAATCGTCGAGTACTTCAAGTCGGCCGCGCAGCGTTTGGAAGTGCGCAAACGCATCCTGTTGCTGATGGGCCCGGTCGGTGGTGGTAAATCGACGATCGTCAACATGCTCAAGCGCGGACTGGAAGATTGGACCAGGACAGACGGCGGCGCACTCTACTCAATCAAAGATTGCCCGATGCATGAAGAGCCGCTGCATTTGATTCCGCATCAACTGCGCGCTGAGATCGAGAAGCATTACGGTATCTACATCGAAGGCGATCTGTGTCCGCAGTGCCGCTATTCACTCGAGAGGACATACGGCGGCCGTCACGAAGACGTGAAAGTGCACCGCGTGGTGTTCTCGGAAAAAGAACGCGTCGGCATCGGCACGTTTTCACCCAGCGATCCGAAATCGCAGGACATCACGGAACTAACCGGTTCGATCGATCTTTCAACCATCGGCGAGGTTGGCGTGGAGTCAGATCCGCGTGCCTATCGTTTCGACGGCGAGTTGAACATCGCCAATCGTGGTTTGATGGAATTTGTCGAGATGCTGAAGGTTGATGAGAAGTTTCTCTACAGCCTTTTGACGCTTTCGCAGGAGCAGAGCATCAAGACGGGCCGTTTTGCGATGATCTATGCTGACGAAGCGATCCTTTCGCACTCGAACGAGAACGAATACATCTCGTTCGCCGGCAATCGCAAATCCGAAGCACTCCAGGATCGCATCATCCTCGTGAGAGTCCCTTACAACCTGCGCGTCTCGCAGGAGGAGAGAATTTACGACAAGCTGTTGCACCAGTCGGAAGCGCTGCGCAACGTTCACCTCGCACCGAACACGCTGAAAGTCGCGGCGATGTTTGCCGTGATGACGCGTCTCGAAGAGCCAAAACGACAGAACGTCGACATCGTGAAGAAGATGAAGCTTTACGACGGCGAAGACGTCGAAGGTTACAAATCGAAAGACGTGCGTGAGTTGAAGGAAGAGACCATCCGCGAAGGCATGGACGGGATTTCACCGCGCTACATCATCAATAGACTTTCGAGTGCGCTGGTTCGCGACGGTGTGACCTGCATCAACCCCATTGATGCGTTGCGGGCGATAAAGGACGGTTTCGAACAGCACACCGGCATCAGCGCCGAGCAGCGCGAACGTTATTTGAACCATATCTCGCAGGCGCGCAAGGAGTACGACGAACTCGCGAAGATCGAAGTGCAGCGTGCTTTTGTCTACTCGTTTGAAGAGATGGCGCGCACGATGTGCAACAACTATCTCGACAACGTCGAAGCGTTCTGCAACAAGGAACGCATCAAGGATCCGATTACCGAAGAGGAGATGGAACCGGACGAACAGTTGATGCGCTCGATCGAGGAGCAGATCGGAATTTCCGAAAACGCCAAGAACACGTTCCGGCAGGAAATACTGATTCGCATCTCGTCTTACGCGCGCAAGGGCAAGCCGTTTGAGTACAACTCGCACGAGCGATTGAAAGAGGCGATCGAGAAGAAGATCTTCGCGGACCTCAAGGACGTCGTGAAGATTACGACTTCGGCGAAGACGCCTGATCCGGATCAGTTGCGCAGGATCAATGAGGTGGTGGACCGGCTTGTTAAAGAACATGGATATTGTCCGGTCTGTGCGAACGAGTTGCTGACCTACGTTGGTACGCTGTTGTCACGCTAAGTGGAGCAGAGATTAAGCGGATAACACAGAGCGGATACAGAACGCCCGCGCTCCTACTCGGACGCGGGCGTTATGATAAGCGCGAGATGAAAAAACGTTACTGGATCGCCGGAACGGCAACGGCTGCTGCCACTCTCGCAGTCGCTGCCAGGCTTTTGGCGAGGCCGCGCGACACCGATTGGCACAAATGCCGACACGTTGTTTTTCATTCGGAGCATTCGCGCTTTACCGACATCGACGGTGTTCGGGTTCACTACCAGGAAGCGGGTGAAAAGGGTAATCCCGCGCTCGTGCTGATTCACGGCTTTGCTTCGTCAACACTTGTGTGGAGCAAAGTGTTTCTAAGTTTGGCCCAGGCCGGCTTTCGTGTCATCGCGATCGATCTTTTGGGTTACGGTTATTCGGGTAAACCGCGAAATGGTGAGTACACGATTGCCGGGCAAGCAAACCTGCTGATGCGATTGTTGGCCTGTTTGGGAATCGCGCGGGCGACGCTCGTCGGCAGTTCGTACGGGGGCGCAGTCGCAGCGACGTGTGCTTTGGACCACTCGGAACGCGTCGACAAGCTGGTGTTGGTAGGAACGGTGAACAACAACCGGCCGCTGCGTTTCCACCTGATGCGTCTGTTTGGTTCGCCAGTGCTCGGCGACGTTGTATCGCCACTGTTGATCGGTTCGCGGCGTTTACTGCGCCAGCGGATGAAGCGTGTTTACGACCGGCACGAGTGGGTGCTCGATGAACGACGCGTTGATGCACGCCATCTTCCTTTGCGCGCATCAGGCACGCAACGCGCGATCATTCGCACGGTGCGCGGCTGGGATGCGGAACGCATCTCCAGAGACGCGCATCTTATTCGACAGCCGACGTTGCTGCTCTGGGGCGAAAACGATATCGAGATCCCGCTCGCGGACGGCGAGCGATTGCACGAAGAGATAGCCGGTTCGCGGCTGATCGTGTTTCTCAATTGCGGGCACTTGCCGCACGAGGAGTATCCGGAGGCCTTTACGAAAGTTGTCGCAGGCTTCTGTTGTAAGAAGTGCGGGTAAAGAGTTATGTCAATCCAACGCAACGACTGGTCACTGCAACGCAAGGGCATCATCGATCAGGAACGCCACAAGGATCGCGTTAAGGAAGCGATTCGTAAGAACCTTGGATCGATTGTCTCCAACGAAGCCATCATCCTCTCTGATGGGAAGCGCACCGTCAAAGTTCCAATCAGAGCGCTCGACGAATACAAGTTCCGGTTCAATTACCAAAAAGCCAAACACGTGGGCCAGGGCGACGGCAAGACGCGCGTCGGCGACGTCATTGGGCGCGAAAGCCGCGGCGGCGGTAGCGGTAAAGGTTCCGGACAAGCAGGACAGGACGCCGGCGCCGATTACTACGAAGCGGAAGTAAACATCGACGAGATCGCCGCGTTGATCTTTGAAGACCTGCAGCTTCCGTATCTCGAAGAAAAAGCGAAGAAGGCGGTGCAGTCGCGCAAGACACAGTTCAACGAGATCCGGCGCACCGGCGTGATCGCGAACCTCGACAAGCGGCGCATGATCATGGAAAACATTCGCCGCAATGCGCGTGAAGGCAAGGCGCGCTTTGGCGACATCAAGAAGGAAGACCTGCGGTTTAAAACGTGGGAAGAAGTGATGCGCTACGAGTCGAACGCCGTGGTTATCGCGATGATCGACGTATCAGGCTCGATGGGTGAGTTTAAGAAGTACATCGCGCGGAGTTTTTATTTCTGGATGGTCCGTTTTCTACGCACGAAGTACGACAACGTCGACATTGTTTTCATCTCGCATCACACCGAAGCGAAGGAAGTTACTGAAGAACAGTTTTTCACGCAGGGCGAGTCCGGCGGCACGGTCGTGTCTTCTGCTTATCAACTCGCGCTCGACATCATCAAGCACCGTTATCGCCCTTCGGACTGGAACATCTATCCGTTTCACTTCTCGGACGGCGACAACTACTACTCCGATAACGAAGAAGCCGTAAAGCTTGCCGATGAATTGATCGCGACCTGCAATCTGTTTGGCTACGGGGAGATCGGGGAAGAAGGATCTTCGAGTTACAGGCGTTCTTCCGGCGCGTTGCTTTCGATTTTTAGCGACCGTTTGCAAAACAAGGATCGTTTTGTCGGCGTGCGCATCGACGACAAGGAAGATGTTTATCCAGCGCTGAAGCAATTTTTTGGAAAGCGGGGCGTGGAGACGCCGGCGTAGCCGGCGTGATGGAAGGCAGATGGAAGACCGAGAGATCAAAGAGTTAGAGCGTGCGGTCGAGCAGATTTGGGAAGTGGCTCGCGGTTTTGGCCTCGATCCCTATCCAACTAACTTCGAGATCGTGCCCGCGACGGTGATGTACGAAGTGGGTTCCTACGCGCTACCCGGACGTTATTCCCACTGGACCTTCGGCAAGGCATACCATCGCATGAAGACGATGTACGACTTCGGTCTCTCGAAGATCTACGAAGTGGTCATCAATACCAACCCGTCGTACGGCTTTTTACTCGAGACTAACAGCCCCATTCAAAACAAGATGGTCATCGCCCACGTGTTGGGCCACGTCGACTTCTTCAAAAACAACACTTACTTCTCGAAGACCAACCGCCGAATGGTGGAAAGTGTTTCCACGCACGCGCAGCGGATGATGGAATACGAGTTTAAGTACGGACGCAAAACGGTCGAACGTTTTCTCGACTCAGTGCTGGCGATCGAAGAACACATCGATCCCTATTTTTTCATCAAACGCGAGGTGTCGATCGCCGAAGAAAAACGGCGTGAGGAATATCGCCGCAAAGACGGCCGCTATGATGACTTATGGTTGTTGGACCAGCGCAGAGAAGAGAGAAACGACGTCAACGGCGAAGGACAAGCCAAGGAGAAAGACAAAACGACCGAAGAGCGACTCCCTGAAAAAGATCTGCTGTTCTACATCATGAAGTATTCGCCTTCGCTCGCTGCGTGGCAGCGAGACGCGATCGCGATGGTGCACGAGGAGATGGAGTATTTCGTGCCGCAGATGCAGACGAAGATCATGAACGAAGGTTGGGCCAGCATTTGGCACGCGCGCATCATGCGTGAGCTGGATCTCAGCGACAACGAGCATATCGAGTTTGCGAACCTGCATTCGGGTGTGGTCTCCCCGCAGAAGGGGCAACTGAATCCGTATTACCTCGGTTATAAGATTTACGAAGACATCGAGCGCCGCTGGAACGAGCCGTCCGCGGAGGAGCGCGAGAAGTTTGGCCGTCGTGGCGGTGAAGGGCGCGAGAAGATTTTTGAAGTGCGCGAACTGGAGAATGACGTTTCCTTCCTGCGCAACTATTTGACGGAAGAGTTGTGTGAGGAACTGGACCTGTTTGTCTTCGAACTGGTTGAAGAAGAGGAGTGGACGATCACCGAGAAGCGTTGGGCGAAGGTGCGCGATCAGCTCGTCTCAAACATGACCAATTTTGGTTTCCCCTATCTGCAAGTCGAAGACGGCGACTACAACGGCAATCGCGAACTCTACCTGAAGCATCGTTACGAAAGCACCGAGCTCGACACGCGTTACGCGCGCAAGGCGCTGGAACACGTGCACGCACTTTGGGGCCGTCCGGTGCACCTCGAAACAGTGATCGATGACGAGTCGACGGTGATGCACTTCAACGGCAACGAGCACGGCGAAGATTAGCGAACCAATCTTTCCATCAACATCTCGGGCATTAGGGGAATGCGACTGAAACTCACGCCGGTCGCGTTTTCGATCGCGTTGAGGATTGCGGGCGCGGCGCCGTCCATCGGCAACTCGCCGATTCCTTTTGCGCCGCCTGGTCCATACGCGTACGGGTTCTCTTCGAAGAAGACGCGAATTGGAGGAATGTCCGCGGGTGTGGGAATAATGTAGTTCGTCATCTGGTTGTTGGCCATGCGGCCGTCTTTCCAAACGACGTTCTCAAACAAAGTGAATCCAATCGCCTGCGCGACGCCGCCTTCAATTTGCCCGGCGGCGAGAACCGGATTCAACACGCGCCCGACTTCCTGCACGGCGACGAAGTCTTCAACGTGCGCTTCGTAAGTCAATTCATCGAAGGAAACTTCGGCGACGTAGACTGCCCACGCGTACGCGCCGTAAGCGTCGCCCTGATATTTGTCATCATCCCAGTGAACGTTCGGAGGTGGTTGGTAGGTGGCGGAGGCTTTCAGTGGACCGAATCTGGCAATGTATTCTGCGCAAGCATTTTCAAAATCCCTTTTCCCAAAAACCTCACCCAATAATCCGCTGCCGATTAGTGTCTGTTTTAGGCCCGTAACGGCCGACTCCACTAACTTACCGACAACCATCGAAGTACGCGACGCGACAGTTGGACCACTGTTTGGCACCAACCTCGTGTCAGGTTGAACTATCTCGATGGAGTCAAAATCGAGACCTAACGCTTCCGCTGCAATTTGCGAAAAGATCGTGTTCGTGCCCTGGCCGATCTCGGTGCTCGCGGCAAGTACGCGAACCTTTCCTTCCGCCGTCGCTTCGGCGGAAACAACGGACTGCAAATACACCTCGCCGGAACCCGTGAATCCCGCGCCATGCATAAACGTTGCGAAGCCGATGCCGCGCTTTTTACGGTCGCCGTTTGCATGCGCGAACCGTTCGCGTTTGGCGTGGTAGTCACTCAGTTGCAGCGCGCGATCGAGCAATCCACCCATATCGACTCGCTCGCGAATCACCTGACTGGTCGCTGTTGTTTCGCCTTCATGAATGAAATTGCGTCGCCGAAACTCTTCGGGTGAGAGTCCAACCGCACGCGCGACTTTATCGATGTGACGCTCGAGTGCGAAGATGCTTTGCGGCGCACCAAAGCCGCGAAATGCACCGTGCGGCGGAACGTTCGTCGCCACGGCGCGGCTGTGAATGCGTACGTTCGGACAGACGTAAGGACCAGCGGCGTGAATCGTGCCGCGTGAGAGCACGACTGGCGACAACGTGCAATAAGCTCCGCCGTCGATCGCGAAATCGATCTCCATCGCCAGCAGTTTGCCGTCTTTTGAGACCGCTGTTTTGTGACGTGTGCGCGATGGATGGCGCTTGGTCGTGGCCACCATATCTTCGGCGCGATCGTAAATCAGCTTCACCGGCTTGCCGGATTTCCACGCGAGCAGTGCGGCGTGTCCGGCGATCAACGATGGATACTCTTCTTTGCCGCCAAAACCGCCGCCCGTTTCGGTTTGGATAACGCGAATCTTGTCTTCAGGCAGATCAAACAACTTCACCAACGCTTTGTGAACGTAATAGGGGCACTGCATCGAACCCCAGACCGTGACGCCTTCGCTGGGGTTGGCTATCGCGATCGCACCGTTGTTCTCGATGTAGAGTTGTTCCTGTGCTCCGGTTTCGTATTCCCCTTCGATGATGAAATCCGCGTTGGCCCATGCGGCGTCGACATCGCCTTTATCTACCAGGAATTTTTTGAACACGTTGTCTTCACCCCAGACGATCTCTTTCTGCGCGAGTGAATCTGCGAGGGAGAAGACGGCGGATTGTTCTTCGATCTCGATCTGCACGTTGCGGCGCGCTTCCTGGACCAGATATTTGTCTTTGTGAGCGATGAGCAGAACGGGCTCTTCCGGATGATTGACAAACTCGGCGGCGAGAAAGGGTTGGTCGTTGAGAATCAGAGCGACGTAATTTGCGCCGGGGATATCTTTAGCCGTGACGATAGTGAATTCGTGCCACGGGATGTCGCCTTCGAAAGAGATGTTTTTGATCCGGCCGCGCGCCGCCGGGCTGCGCACGGTGGCGCCGTGCAACATTCCGGAAAATGTCAGGTCGTCGATGTAAAGTGCCTGACCAGTAACTTTTTGGCGGCCTTCTTTGCGAGGAAACGGTTTGCCGATGGGGCGATCGGGCATCGATTATCCTTTGACGCCTTGAGGAAACAGATCGTCGACCGGCATGGTCCAGCCGGGCACAGCAGGCTCCGCTTCAGCCATCTCGCCCCGACGATACACAAACGGCCTGTCCGGCCCGCTCGCACGATAGACTTTCACAACCTCGGCGCTCAGAATGTCGATGTCCCAAACGACAAGCGTTCCGGCAGCGAAGTAATCGGCGCGCTTCTTGGCCATCTGGCGCTCAGCGTCGCGACCATAATCTCCCTCGCTGCGAACTTCGACGGCAAACACCGGCGCTCCTTCACCAAACTTCATTGTGAGATCACCGGTATATAATGAGACGTCAGGACTAAAAGATTTACGGTGTGGTAGATCCACGACAAACGCGGCGTTGTCAGTGAACGCGTGTCCAAGCTTTTGCCGCTCGCTGTAAGCACTTAGTGAGGTAAAGATTTTTCCCGCCGCAAAATTCGGCAGGAGACCAGTTGGAGACATGATGAGGATTTCTCCGTTTACTAATTCTGCTTTGCCTTCGACCTTGTAGAGATCGTCGATTGTGGCTTCGACTTTGGTGCTCATAGTCGTTTTTCCTTAGCCGCCGATGAAGCTCATGGTGCGTGAGGGCGCCACGAACCCCGGATCGTTTATGAAGTGACGAGGTTCCTTCTTCAATATAACAGATTCAATGTACTCGACGATCTCAGTCCGCGATGCGCCGCTGCGCACGACATCGCGCAAAGAGTGTTCGACAGTTGAAAACAAACACGTGCGGATCTGACCATCCGCAGTCAACCGAATGCGCGAACACGCGCCACAGAAAGGCTCCGTTACCGGCGCGATTATTCCAATCTCGCCCGGTGCGCCGTCCGCAAAACGATAACGTGCGGAAGTCTCCGAACCGCGCCTGATCGCGAGCTTCACTAGCGGAAATCGTTCACTTATCCGGTCTTTGATCTCCTGTCCGGAAACTACATCTGCTTGCGACCACTCATGCCCGGAATCAAGCGGCATGAATTCGATGAAACGCATCTTCACATCGTGCTCGCGTGCAAACGCCGCAAAGTCCGCAACTTCAGTTTCGTTGTGCCCGCGCACGATCACCGCATTGATCTTGATCGGTTCGAGTCCGGCCTCTTTTGTGGCAGCGATTCCCGCCAGCACTTTCTGCAACACATCCACCCCAGTCATCCGTTTGAAGACATCGCCTTTCAAACTGTCGAGACTGATGGTTACGCGGTCGAGTCCGGCCTCCTTCAACGACCGGGCGCGTTCGGGAAGGAAATAGCCGTTAGTCGTCAGAGCGAGGTCGGTAAGCCCTTTTGTTTTCAACCGCGTCAACTTGCGAATTATCGTTTCAATGTCGCGGCGCAACATCGGCTCGCCACCCGTCAAACGAATCTTCTCGATGCCCAGGCTGACGAAGATCTCACAAACGTACTCAATCTCCTCAAACGAAAGCATCTGCTCTTTGGGAGCAATCGGCGGCTCGCCGTGCGGCAGGCAGTAGAAGCAGCGAAAATTGCAGCGGTCGGTGAGCGATACGCGCAGATCGCGAATGGCCCGGCCGTAGGAATCTCGCAAAACCGAATTAGTCTGAAGGTCTTTCACTGCTCGTCATGATAGTCCAAAAGTCAGTTAAACACCGAGCGCGGCATTGACCATGAACACGGCCGCCGGAAGACGTCTATTACCGCCGGGCAACTTTATGGTGCGTTTTAAGACGAAGTCGAAAAGTAGCGGGTTGTACTGGTAGATTTCTTTCAGCGAATTGCTGTCTTTTGCGGTGATGTATCCATGCTTCACAAGCGGTCGCGTGCGAATGAGAACGTTAACCGCGGGCAACGGATAGTCGCTGCCATTAACTATGCGCTCGTGCAGATCTTCGCGTTCGAGAATCGTCGTCAACGGCTTGCCTAAACGGTTGAACTGCGTCATTGCCGACACTTCGCCGAAGACGAGGCCCTCGTATCGTTTCTCATCCATTAGCCGCAGAAAAAGATCAAAGTTGTGGACCTGCGGGCGATCCGGGTGGTCGAGATCCTCGTTTGTTCCCAAGCCCGCGCAATGTGCCACGATCACCTTCACGCCAAGATCGAGCGCTCGCCGCAACAGCAGCGGATTTCCCAGTTTCTGGTCCTCCTCTGCTTCGACCGCCTTCTCCTCGCCGCCGTGGCTCAACAGAATCAGACCGAGTTCCTTCATCTTCTGGTAAAACGGATCGCAACGCGGGTCGGAAGGATTGATGCCCATTGCATTCGGCAGCCACTTTACTACGCGCGCGCCACGCTTGGCCCACTTCTCGAGTTCGGCAATCGCATCCGTCCGGTACGGATTCACCGAAATGTTCGGCAGAAACAGATCCGGGCGCTGCTCGGCGAGGTTGAAAACATACTCGTTCGGAACATAAAACTCGGTCTTTTCGAGATTAACTGAGCCGTCGGGGCGATAGTTTTGGTCGAAGGCCAGCAACCGGTGTCTACCGTGATTGGGAATATTCGCGACGAGATCAGTTAAACGCTGAAAGAGTTGCGCGTCAGCGCGATGTTCGTCATCCACGCCGGCGGAGCTCATGTAGACTTTGAACTTGAGGCGATGAAACGGATGCTTCCACGTTCTCATCTTTGCGTTGACGAAAGCGCGGCTGCCGTTTGAACCGAGTCCGGCGATGTGAACGTGATGATCGACGAGTCGCGCCGGATCGATGTCATCAAAGGCGCGTTTGATCAGATCGGACGCGCCTTGACTAATCTTGCGCGAGAGCTCTTGCGGGGTTTGGTTGAACGCTCCGCCGATGAGATGGATGAGACACATTAACGTTGCAGGCGCATCATGGTGCTTTGCATGATCGCGACCAGTTCGCGGCTGTCGCTGTTGTTCAGCGCGTGGACGTCAGCTCTCACTACGGTCAGCGTTCGTCCCGACTTCACCACTTCGGCGCGCGCGACAAATGTTTCACCCTTCGCGGGCCGCAGCAGGTTCACTTTGAACTCGACCGCCAGCACATCGGAACCCGGCGGCATCAGCGCATACGCCGCGTAGCCACAGGCAGAATCCGCGATCGTGGTGATGATACCTGCGTGTACGTAACCATGTTGCTGAGTTATATTGGTGCGATAAGGCAACGTGATTTCTATGACGCCTGGTTCAACCCGCGTGAGTTCGCCACCGATCAACGTCATGACCGTCTGTTTGGCGAAACTCTCCTTTATTTCCTCGACAAACGTTGGATTACTTGCGTGATGTGGCATTTAGTTATCGGAACCAACTGAAGAATCGCGACGCCAGAAGTCCGAGAAATAACGAGTAAACTCCGGCCCAAACTGGCCGGGTAACAACCGAAGTAAAATCGCCCGGTTCCGGCACGACGATCAAAGGTAACACACCACCTAGCAGGACCAGACCAAACAACAATCCCGCGACTGCGCCAACGACGTAAACACGCGAACTGTAGCTTGCCGTAACGCCGATCGTTACTCCCGTTAACAGACCGATCACGAGTGTCGGAACGAGCACCACAAACAGCAGCATCAGCGGCAACACCGTCACGGCTGCAAGCAGCGCCGGGAAAAACTCTCCCACGTCAATAGCGAGGTAAATAACACCAATGACGTAAGCAACACCTAAACACACCAGCGCACTCAGCAGACCAGCGGCAGCACCGAGGAATATTCTTCGTGTCACGGGTTTACGCTGATGGACCAGGCGGATCGGATAACAACGCGCGGGCGTTGCGTTGGAGACCGCTGATCTTCGCGCGTTTCATGGCGCTGCCGCGAAAACGTGCGGCGTAAGTTTCGGGCGTGAGCTCGAGAAGTTCTTTCAGGTCCGCGTTGATGTTGCCCTCACGCGGTGCGAATTGTGTTTCGACTGTCTTCTGCTGGAACCGATTCCACGGACAAACATCCTGGCAGATGTCGCAGCCATACAACCAACCCGAAAGTCCCTGCTGGATTGACTGCGGCAACTCCGGCGTGCGCAACTCAATCGTCGCGTACGAAATGCACTTGTTTGAGTCAACCACGTATGGTTCCGTGATCGCCTGCGTCGGACAGGAATCGATGCAGAGCGTGCACGTGCCGCAGTGATCTTCAAGCGACGGTACATCAGGCTCCAGATCGAGATTCAATAACAGTTCGCCGATGAAAACCCACGAGCCATACTCCGGCGTGATCACATTCGTGTGTTTGCCGAGCCATCCGAGACCCGCGCGCACGGCCCACGCTTTGTCCAGCGTCGGTTGAATGTCGACGCAGATCTTTCCTGCCGCAGTCGGTTCGCGTTCGCGTATCCAGGCAAGCAACGATTCGAGTTTTGTCCTCAAAACGTCGTGATAGTCGTCGCCCCAAGCGTAACGCGACACTTTTCCGGTGTTTGAGTTTTCCTGGTGCTGATCGGGTGTGTAGTAGTTGAGGGCAACGACAACGATGGAACGCGCTTCGGGAAAGAGTTCGCGCGGATCCAGACGCTTCTCGACGTCGCGCGCCATCCACGACATTTCGCCGTGGTAGCCGCGAGCAAGCCACTCTTTCAACCGCGGCGCTTCTTCGCCGAGCGGTTCCGCGCGAACAATTCCGACCTTGTGGAATCCTTCGCTGAGCGCGCGTTCTTTTATAGAAGACTTGTCCACAGATTACACAGAGTAGCATACAGAATCTGTCTAATCTGTGGTCACCGGTTAGGGCATCTTCTGCATCGTGATCGAGATGATCGGCGTATCACCCGCGGTGCGGCTGTACGAGACCCAGTAACCGGCTTTCGGATAGCGCACAAGTTTGTGCTTCGATCCGTCCGGCTTGGTCTCGACATCACCGCCAAACACCTGTTGCGGCGTGATCACGTCAGTGGCTCCGTTCATGAAGTCAACCGAGATGGTCGTCACCTTACGTGTCGCTTTGTCGTAGAGAATCTGAACGCGCTCTTTTTCTCCGTCGCCAAATACGTAGAAGTCCTCTTCCTCGCCTTTGTTGGCCGGAACACCGAGTTTTTTACGCACGTCGTCCGCGACCCAGCCGATCTGAATACCGCGATATTCGTGGAAGACCGGCCCGTCGTCCTTTCCCACTGTGGGAGCGGTTCGCGTCGTCTGCGCGAAGGCGACGTTTGAGACGAAAAGCATGGTGGTAACTAACAGAAGTCGGTTGACTCCAAGCGATCCTGAAGTTCGAAAGTGGTGAGTCATTGGTTTACTCCTTTCCAGGAATAAAATGTTTTCTTACACACGAAGCGGGTAGGATTGAGACCGGCGGAAGCGCCCGTGAAAGTCGTCCCGACGGGCCCACAGCCGCGAACAATAATCCCGGGAAATTCCGATGTCAATGTCTGGCGAGCACTGCTAAAATGCTGAGTCTTGTCTGAACTAAAAAGGAGCCGAAAACTTGATGAAGAAAAACGTGCTGTCAGCAGCACTCGTAGTGTGTGGTCTGGTGATGGTCCTATCGCTGGTTGGCTGTCAACGAGCAGCGGCGCCAACCAATCTCGCCGACAGCCGTGCAGCGTCGACTCCGGCGCTCGAAAAGATCGACACGGCCGCAATCGAAGCCGAGCTGATCAAACTGGAGCGCGCGTGGGCAGACGCGGTGAAAGATGGTGATGCTGACACGGTCAGACGCGTGATGGCAGACGACATCGTAATCATCAACCCTGACGGCTCGAAACCTACCAAGGCAGAGGAAGTGGAAGCCATCCAGCAACGACTCGTCACAATAGAGTCGTGGGAAATATTAGAGCCAAAGGTGACGGTGCTCGACGCGAACAACGCGTTTGTAACAGGACGTGGAGTTATCAAGAACGGAAAGTCGAAAGTTCCAAACTCTAACAGAACGATCGATATCAGTGGCGAGTATCGCTTTCTCGATGTTTATGCGCGGCGAAGCGGTAGATGGGAAGCTGTCGCGTCCCAGACCACGCCCATCAGCACCGATCAGTAAGATCTGTGGTCCAGATTCCGGGAATGGTGGTTGAGCACGTGGGACAACGCCCTTCACGCGTGATATTGACCTGACGAATCAGGTAGCCAAATCGTTCGACCAAGAGTTCGTCGCACGATGGGCAGTGAGTGTTTTCCCAGCGGCCTACTCTTCCGGGAAGATTCCCGGCGTAGATGTAATGCAGTCCCGCCTCGCGGCCAATCTCACACGTCCGAATCAACTGTTCGGCAGTCGTGTTGGAGTTCTCCGTCATTCTGTAATCCTGATGAAACGCGGTGACGTGCCACGGAATGTCCGGAGAAACCGAAGCGATGTACTCTGCGGCACGCCGCAGTTCCTCGACAGAATCGTTGAAACCGGGAATCACCAGCGTCACGATCTCTTCCCAGAAGCCGCGCTCGTGGACCATCTTCACTGTTTCGAGAATGTTATCGACCACGCCGCCGAGCTGCCGGTAATTCTTATCGTTCATCGACTTCAGGTCGATCTTGTAACAGTCGGTCCACGGCCGCAGGTAGTCGAGCACTTGCGGAGTGGCGTTACCGTTTGAAATGAACGCCGTTTTGAAACCTTCCGGACGAGCTTTCCTAAAAACTTCCACCGCCCACTCGGCTGTTATCAACGGTTCGTTATAACTGCTGCCGACCATTGAGGCGCCGTAAGTTTTTGCCATTGCGATGAGGCGATCGGAGGTCACAACTGTCGGGTTCGTTCCGGCGGAGTCGTCGCGCAGCGCTTGCGAAGTGAGCCAGTTTTGACAATACGCGCAATGAAGGTCGCAGCCGAGCATGCCGAACGTCAGCGTGTCGGAACCGGGAAGAACGTGAAAGAACGGCTTTTTCTCAGTCGGATCGCAGGCCAGCGCAGCGACGTAGTTCACGGGCACACGCAGGTGGCCGCTTTCGTTGAAACGGACTTTACAGATGCCGCGTTTGCCGGGCTTGATCAGGCAGCGGTGACCGCACGCATAACATTTCAGTGCGCCGGCGTCGAGGTGTTCGGTGAGTTCGGGCGCACCCTCGGCCGTCATCGAGTCGAGCACATTTGCGAGTGGCGCGCTGGTACTGCTTATTGGCATTGCTAAGTTACGTGTATATTTTAATCGAATGATTATCGAAGAACTAACCGTCACTAACTTTCAGCAGCACACACGCATCCTTGGCTGCGAAACAACGCGGCAGGCGATCTGCATCGATCCCGGCGATGAAGCGGAACGCATCGTTGAAACTCTCGAGCGGCATGGCCTCAACTTGCAGGCGATTGCGCTGACGCACGCGCATCTCGATCACGTCGGCGGCGTTGCAGCACTGAAGAAATTGCAACCCAACGCGAAGATCAATCTGCATAAAGCCGACGAGTTTATGTACGACGGTTTACCCGAACAGCCTGCGTGGATCGGAATTCCGCGCGCGCTTTGGAAGGCGTACGGATTTGAGTTTGAAACGCCGCCACCGGTTGATGAGTATTGGACTGATGGGCAGATGTACGACGTCGGCAAGCTACAGTTCAAAGTGCTTCATTGTCCCGGCCACACGCCGGGTCACGTAGTGTTATACGAAGCCAAAGAACGGAAAGTATTCGTTGGCGACGTGCTGTTTGCCGGTTCGATCGGCCGCACGGATTTACCCGGCGGATCGATGGAACAATTGGTCGGTTCGATCCAAACCAAACTGCTTTCGCTCGGCGATGACGTGACGGTTTACTCAGGACACGGACCGCTAACGACTATAGGCGAGGAACGCCGGACTAATCCATTTCTGACTGGCAGCTACAGATTGCGCGGTACGAGGTTTTAGAAAACAGGGGTCAGCGGAGACGCTTCGATTTCATCTCTTCCCACAGGTCCTTCTGCTCATTCTCCAACTGGCTCGGCAAGGTGTCGACCGGGATGTTGTACTGAGCGCAGAACTGGCGCCACAAGACAAACCGCAGATCGTATTGACCGGTCGAGTCCGAGACCGAATTGTCGATTGGTGGTGGCTGCTTCTTCCGCTCTCCCCTGTTCATCACTTCCTTAACCTACCTCAATGCGTGTGGCGGAAGTGTATCAGCTTTTCACAATTATTTCTCTACGATGTCCTTCTTCAGCGTCGTGACAAACGCGAGGATCTCCGCCTTTTCCTTCTCCGGCACTTTGAATTTGTCGAGCGACGCGACGAGGTGTTTGGCGGCCGCGTCCCACTCGGCGTTTGTGATCCCGAGACCTGTGTGCGATGTCTTCATGTCGCGTCCGGTGTAAACGCATGGACCACCGGTCGCCGCGCAGAATTGATCGAGAATGTGCTGGCGGATCCGTTTCTTTGAGTCGTTGCTGGCGCCGGCGAAGAACTTCTCAAACTGCTTGTCCGTAACGAGCCGAACTATAAAATCGTCGACGACTGCGGCGAGCGCGTCATAGCCACCGACGCGTTGATAGAGTGATTTCTCCTGCGCGGCGGTTGGAATTGCGAGGCCGATCGTCAACAGGAGGGAAAAGACCAGTCCGAAAAACATGGTCCGCTGAAAACGTGAGTTGGTTTGCATAGTTGCTGAAATCTCCTCTCTGGTGGTGTTTGTTGTAACCGGGTGAAGTTACGTGGCTGAAGCAACGATCGGATTTAGAGTTCGCCGCGGAGATAGATCGCACCCGTTGGTGAGCGCACTCCGCCGGCGGGTTCGAGAGTTATTGCGAAGACAGCGGAGCGGCGCGCGGCTTCCGGTACTTGGTCTTCGAGTCTGCCGTTGCCGCTGTTGTCGGGCGCGAATGTTTTGCCCGGAATCGGTTTATTATCAACGATGTACCAGAGTTGATATTCCTTGCCTTCGGGTGCGCGTGGCACGCCGTTAGCGATCAGAAAGGCACGGCCGGTTTTGTTGTAAGCGAGTTTTGCGCTTGCGCCTAAGGCTTCGCTAGTGCCTGAGAGTTCGGCGATACGCGAACCGGGCGCGGTCACGAGTTCATAGAAAGCGTTTTCGCGTTTTAATTCGCGGTTCTGATGCCACAGCATGACGACGGAAACGAGCAAAGCGGCGAAAAGCAGAACAGCGGCGATTGAAACCCAAACTCTTCGACGAAGAATTGGAAACGGGAGTACTTTAGACGAGGATTTGTCAGAACGGATTTTGTTTAGGATTTTTTCTCGTACTTCTGGAGAAGGTTCCATCGGTTTAGCACTCAACGCGAGACTGGCAGCCGTTGCTTCCCACTCAGCCAGATCGCGCCGACACTCGGCACACGTCGCCAGATGTTCGTTCAGCGCGCGTTCGCCTGACGCGTCGAGCGCAGACAGCGCGTGCATCGGAATCATCTCTTTGTAGTCGTCGTGCACCATCGTCAAGAATAAAAAATTAAACTTTCGCCCTCTACAAACCTATGCTCTAAAAGCCAAAACTCGCGTCCTTTCCGGCCAGCATCTGACGCAACTTCATCATGCCGGTTCGCATGCGAGTCTTCACCGTTCCCAGCGGAGCTCCCAGGCGCGCGGCAATCTCTGTTTGAGTGAGTCCGTCAAAATAGGCGAGCATCAGCGGGCGCTGTTGCTCGTCGGGGAGTTGGGCCAGCGCGTTTGTTACCAAACCGCGCTGTTCTGATCGGAACGCATCGCTGGCGGCGTCAGAAACCGATTCCGTTTCATCTTTTGTACCGGCAACCGCCACGCGTTCGCGTGCGGCGAGGGTTCGCAGTCGATCGATGCCGCGGCTGCGCGCCAGAGTTACGAGCCACGTAAACGGGCGTCCGCGATTCTCGTCGAAGTCTGCCGCGCGCCGCCATACCTGCAAAAACACTTCCTGCAGCACGTCTTCCGCTTCCTCGCGATTGTTCAATATACGCACCAGCAACCCGAACAGGATTACACGATAGCGATCGTAGAGTTCGGCGAGAGCCGCCTCGTCCCGCGCGGCGACGGCTTTCAGCAGCTCAACGTCGTTCTCTTTTACTTGTTCGGATCGCAAGGCCTCAAGATATACGGGTGAGGAGGTCCAATCGGATTGGAGCCCTTTTAACGCTGAAAGCTTTCACCAATTTCAGCCCAGTTAACGCTGAAAGCGTTGACCAATTTCAGCCCAGGGGTTGCTTCAACCCTGGGAACGTTATCAAAAGAGTGCAATTTTCTTCTTAAAACTGTCCCAGGGTTGAAGCAACCCTTGGGCTGAAATTAGTTAACGCTTTCAGCGTTTCTGGGCTGAAGTCTGTTAACGCCTTCGGCGTTCCGGGCTGAAATTAGTTAACGCTTTTCAGCGTTTCCGGGCTGAAGTCTGTTAACGTTTTCGGCGTTTCCTTATGGCCTGATTTAGTGAAAACCTACGCGATGGTGATGTCGTCAGCGAGATAGACGTCCTGAATCGCGTTCAACAACTGCACGCCTTCGTTCATAGGACGCTGGAACGCTTTGCGGCCCGAGATCAGGCCCATGCCGCCGCCGCGTTTGTTGATAACCGCGGTACGCACGGCTTCCGCGAGATCGCTCGCGCCCTTCGACTCGCCGCCGGAGTTAATCAAACCGGCACGACCCATGAAGCAGTTCGCGACCTGGTAACGAACCAGATCGATCGGATTGTCGGTAGTAAGCTTCTCGTAAACGAGCTTGCTGGTCTTGCCGTACGAACTACCGAGCTCCTTTTCGACGGCTTTGTAACCGCCGTTTCGCTCCGGAAGTTTTTGTTTGATGATGTCGGCCTGAATCGTCACGCCAAGGTGATTTGCCTGGCTCGTGAGATCGGCGGCCGCGTGCATGTCGCCTTCGGGCGTTTTGAATTTCGGATTGCGCAGGTAGCACCAGAGAATGCAGGCCATTCCGAGTTCGTGGGCTTCGGCAAAAGCGCGGCTGATTTCCACGATCTGTCGCGTGGACTCGTCGGAGCCGAAATAGATCGTGGCGCCAACAGCGACCGCACCGAGGTTGTGTGCCTCTTTGACAGTTCCAAATAGCACCTGATCGAACTTGTTCGGCAGCGTCAGCAATTCGTTGTGATTGATCTTTACGATAAAGGGAATCTTGTGCGCGTACTTCCGCGAGACCGCGCCCAGCACGCCGAACGTCGAAGCGACGGCGTTGCAGCCACCTTCAATCGCGAGTTTTACGATGTTCGCGGGATCGAAATACTGCGGGTTCGGAGCAAACGAAGCGCCTGCCGAATGCTCGATTCCCTGGTCCACCGGCAGGATCGAGACGTAACCAGTGCCCGCGAGCCGGCCGTGGTTCAACAACGTCTGAATCGACCGGAGCACGCTCGGTGAGCGGTCCGAAATGCCCCACACGCGATCGACAAAATCCGGTCCCGGCAGTTGTAAGTCATCTTTCGAGATCGTTTGCGACTTGTGGTCCAGAAGTTTTGAGGCGTCTGGGCCGAGAATTTCGGCAATTCGGTCCATCGTGTCTGAGCGTTTTAGTTCGGTAGCCATTCGGTTCCTCCTGATTAATGCGTTGAATTATACGATTCGGTTGAATACCGAGCAAATTTTCGGGTAATATTCGTGACCGCGACCAGGCGGTAAACCTCGTTATCACTCTCGCTCAACGACGTAAGTTCAACCAGCGAAGGTCAGTTCTACCAGCGTAGTCTTAAGTTAGAAAGGTAAATAAATGAAGATTCCTCCCGCGTTTTTCCCCCCAATCGCCCTTGTTGTGTGCCTACTCGCCGTAACGGCCGTGGCAACTCCCGTAACCGCAGCCTTTGAGGACTGGAAGCCAGTCGACCCGTCGGAACTGTCCCTGAAAACGCCAACAGTCGAGAAAGAGGCGGACGCCGAAGGGCTGTTTTGGGAAGTCAGAATTGAAGACAGCCCGGAAGGCGACCTGATTTTCAACCACTACCTGCGGGTCAAAGTCTTCACTGAACGAGGACGAGAATCGCAAAGCAAGATCGACCTTCCTTTCGGCAATCTTTACGGCGGGGAAGTAAAGATCAAAGACATCGCGGCCCGGACAATCAAGCCCGATGGTTCGATCGTCGAACTAAAAAAAGAGGATATTTTCGAACGGACCATCGTGAAAGTGAGTGGTCTGAAAGTGAAGGCGCGTTCGTTCGCCATGCCTTCGGTCGAGCCGGGTTGCATTATTGAGTATCGCTGGCGCGAAGTGCGCGTGAGAGACACCGCGCATTACCTGCGCCTGCAATTCCAGCGCGACATTCCCGTGCGGCGTGTTCAGTATCTCATCAAGCCGTACGACTACCCGGGCCTGAGCTTTAATTCGGTCACGATGCATGGGCAGTCGGCCCCCTGGGTCAGGGAGAAGAACGGCTTCTACAGCACCTCGATGACAAACATGCCGGCCATGCAGGAAGAAGCGCGAATGCCTCCCGAAGATCAGGTGAAGACCTGGATGTTGGTCTATTACTCCCGTGGCGACGTGCGGCCCGATCCAAACAAATACTGGTCCGAAATCGGCAAAGATTTTTACGAGAACAATAAGTCGTCGATCAAACCAAACGACGAGGTGAAAAAGTTGGCTGCGTCACTCATCGCCGAAGCCAAGGACGACGATGAGAAGCTGCAGCGCTTGTTCGAGTTTTGCCGGAGCAAGATCAAAAACTGGAACGACGATGCGGTTGGTCTAACGGACGAAGAACGAGAAAAGCTGAAAGACAACAAAAATCCCGGCGATACGCTGAAACGAGGGATCGGTGGCGGCAGAGACATTGATACGCTCTTCGCGGCGCTGGCAAACGCCGCCGGCTTCGACGCCCGTATCGCGCTCTCACCCGATCGTGGCGACCTCTTTTTCGACAAGAGCCTGCCTAATGCTTACTTCATCGATCCGAGAAATGTCGCCGTTAACGTTGGCGGTACCTGGAAGTTCTTCAATCCCGGTTATAACCACATCCCTTACGGCATGTTGCTCTGGCGCGAAGAAGGCGAACAGGCGTTGATTACCGATCCCAAGCAGCCAGTTTGGGTCGAGACGCCGATGTCGCCACCCGAGAAGTCGCAGATCAAGCGTCGCGCGAAACTGAAACTGAGTGAAGACGGCACGCTCGAAGGCGACGTTACCGTTGAATATTCCGGCCACTTCGCGATCGAGCGCAAAGAGGAGATCGACGAAGAATCAGAAACGCAGCGCGTAGATCGTCTGAAGTTAGAGATCAGGGAACTGATGAGCGCGGCGGAAGTCTCAGAGATCAAGATCGAGAACGTAACCGATTACGTCAAGCCGCTGGCTTACACGTTTCACATACGTGTGCCCGGTTACGCGCAACGCACCGGCAAACGAATTTTCATTCAGCCTGCGTTTTTCCAGCGCGGAGTTGATCCACTCTTCGCGACCGCCGGCCGCAAGCATCCGGTTTACTTCGCATTCCCGTGGTCTGAAGACGATCACGTGCAGATCGAACTTCCGCCCGGTTACGCGCTCGACAACGCGGACGCGCCGACGCCGTTCGGCAGTGGGAAGATCTCGGAGTACAAACCGTCATTGTCCGTCACTTCCGACGGCAAGATGCTCATTTACAAACGCACGTTCTTCTTTGGCGGCGGTAACGCGGTGCTGTTCCCGCTCGAAACATATCCGGCGATGAAAAACTACTTCGATCAACTGCACAAGCAGGACAATCACAATCTCGCTTTGAAGCAGACGGCAGCGTCAAACTGAGCCCGGACACACACGGACGGAGAGTTACCTATGAAACTATGGCTAATCAGTCTTCTCGGTCTCTTGCTTCTCGTTACGCCTGCGAAAGCCGCAGTCGCAGGTGATGAGGCTCCTGTTTGGGTGCAACAAGCCGCAACGCTCAAACTGCCGTCGTATGAGAAGGACGTTCCCGCCGTGGTGCTCGTGAATGAGCGTATCGCCACGATTGATTCTGACGGCCGCATCACCGAAGTCGTCAACTATGCCGTGCGCGTCCTGCAACGCGAGGGTCGTGAGTATGCTATGGGACACGTCGTTTATGTTCCAGATAGCGGCAAGGTCAAAGAATTGCGGGCGTGGCTTATTCGCCCTGGCAGCGAAACGAAGCGTTACGGCAAAGACGAAACAGTCGATCTCGCCGGTGCTCTCAACGACGTTTACAACGAGTATCGCCTCAGAACTATCTCTGCCACAGATGACGCCGACGTCGGATCCGTGTTTGCCTACACCTACACGCGTGAAGAACGATCTGTGTTTAGCCAGGACGACTGGTCGTTTCAGGATGAACTGCCGGTCATAACCTCGCGCTACACGCTCTCGCTGCCGTCCGGTTGGCGCGCTGAAGCCGTAACGTTCAACCATCCCAGCGTAGAGCCCCGCGTGAACGGCTCGAGCTACACGTGGGAACTTTCGAACCTCGCGGGGGTTCCCGAAGAGCCGATGAGCCCGCGCATCACCAATCTGGTGCCGCGGCTGGCCGTCAGTTATTACCCGCCCGCAAACACGCAGCAGTTGAGCATCAAGACATTTGCGAACTGGGCTGATGTAGCTGCGTGGATGGCCGAGCTCGAAGACCCGCAGGTTCAAGTCGACGATGCGCTCGCCAAAAAAGCTTACGAACTAACGGCGCTCGCGAAGACCGAGTACGAAAAGATCCGCGCGATTGCCACCTACGTTCAGAACATTCAGTACATCTCGATCCAAACCGGCATCGGCCGCGGCGGTGGTTATCGCCCGCATTCGTCAACCGAAGTTTTTGCGAAGTCGTACGGCGACTGCAAAGACAAAGCGAACCTGATGCGCGCGATGCTTAAAGTGGTCGGCATCGACGCGATTCCGGTTAGCATTTACTCGGGCGATCCGAACTACGTTCGGGCAAACTGGCCTTCGCCACAGCAGTTCAACCACTGCATCATTGCGGTGAAAGTCAGTGATGCAACGCAGGCAAGCACGGTCATTCAGCACCCGAAACTCGGACGTTTGCTGATTTTCGATCCGACTGACAGTGAAACCCCGATCGGTGACCTGCCCTATCACATGCAGGGCAGCCTGGCGTTACTCGATACAAAGATCGCGACTGAGCTCGTGACGATGCCGGTCACCCCGCCTGAGATGAACCAGCTCGAACGCATCGCAACGTTGCAGTTGCAAGCGGACGGCGCGATTGCGGGCGAGATTCAGGAAAACGCAAACGGCCAAACGGCGGCGAAGTTTCGGTCCGAGTTCAAGCAGCTCTCGAAACCGGATTACAACGGCATGATCGAGCGCTGGTTGACAGCGGGCGCGACCTCGGCACGTCTCGATAAGATCGAGCAAAGCGACAACGCTACGGATGGAAAGTTCACGTTGAACGTCCAATTCAGCGCGAAGGCGTATGGGCAGTTGATGCAGGATCGGTTGCTGGTTTTCAAACCTGCGGTTGTGTCGCGGCGCGAGAGTTTATCGTTAACTGCAGCGCAGCGCAGACATCCGGTCGTGTTGCGCGCGAATGCGTATTCGGAGACCGTGAAAGTTCAACTGCCGCCGGGTTTCACGGTTGATGAAGTGCCGGACGCGGTAAAGCTCGAAACGGCGTTTGGTTCTTACACGACGAGTTATGAAGTTGTGAACGGCGAGCTCGTGTTCAAGCGCCAGTTGTCGCAGAAGGCGACGACGATTCCGGCGGCTCAATACGATGCGGTTCGTAAATTCTTCGAGAGCATTCGCGCCGCTGAAAACGCCCCGGTCGTTTTAGCACGAAAATAAAAGATGCGTCTTCGCGCGGGACGCGCTCTGCCCTGGGACCGCGGGCGTCTCGCCCGCCTGGAACCGAAGAAGCCCTATTCCACGAGTGCGGCCGAGACGGCCGCGGTCCCAGGGGAGCAGGATTACAACGCGAGGTGCGCTGAGAAACTCTTAGCCACCGATTAAACGGGCGATCGCGAAGGCGGCGCCGGCGGCGACGCTGCCGATGAAGGCTGTTTGCAGCGCGCTGCGAACCGGACGCGTTCCGGTGAATTTTCCTTTTACGTAACCGAAGATCAGCAGCGCGAGGAGCGTCATCGCGACCGAAAGCAACAACGCTTCTGAAGCGTTGTCGTCGAAGATGTAAGGTGCGAGCGGGATCATCCCGCCTGCGACGTACGCGCCAGCGATCGTCAACGCGCTCGTTAACGCCCGACCGGGCTCGGGTTTCTCAAGTCCGAGCTCGAAACGCATCATGAAGTCGACCCAGTTGCGTGGCTGGCGTTTCAGCGCCTGGACGATGGGCCACGTCTCTTCTTCATTCAATCCGTAAGCCTGAAAAACTTCCGCTACTTCACGCATCTCCTCGTGAGGAATCTCCGCGACTTCGCGTTTCTCACGTTCCCGTTCTTTCGCGTAGTGTTCGGCGTCGCTCTTGGCGGCGAGGTAACCGCCGAGTCCCATCGCGATCGATCCGGCGGCGATCTCCGCGAGTCCCGCGGTCACGATGATTCCGGTCTGCGCGATGGCGCCCGTGAGCCCAGCGGCGAGTGCAAACGGCACGGTTAGACCATCAGCCATGCCGATCACGATGTCGCGTACGACTTCACTCGAAGTGAAGTGACGTTCGGTGTGCGGGGTCTGGGGCATTTTGAGATTAGAACTTGCCGGCGAGCATTAGTATTCCGATCACGATAAACGCGACGGCCGCACCGCGCTTCACCCATTCGAGTGGCACATACTCTCCGATGAAGCCTCCCACCACCACGCCGAGCGCAGACACCGCCGCGAGGGCGAGACTCGAGCCGATGAACACAGCCCACGGACGTTTCGTTTGCGCCGCCATCGTCATCGCGGCGAGCTGTGTCTTGTCGCCCATCTCGGCGAGAAAGATGATGCCAAAGGTCGTGAGTAAAACGCGAAAATCCATTCAGACTCCTACTTTGCGCGGTACGTTACACGCCAGATTTTGTTTGCGCCGTCGTCGGTGATCAGCATTGAGCCATCCGGCAGAAAAAGCAGTCCGACCGGACGGCCCCAAACTTCTTTGCTATCCGGACCCATCATCCAGCCGACCAGAAAATCTTCATATCCACCGACGGGTTTTCCGTTGCGAAAACGAATGCGAACGATCTTGTAACCGGTACGCTTGCTTCTGTTCCACGAACCATGCAAAGCGACAAACGCATCACCACGATACTCGCGCGGAAACATTGGTCCTTGATTGAATGCGAGACCAAGCACGGCCGAATGCGACTCGATCAAAACGTTGCCGGTCAAGGTTTGCTTAACGAGATCCGGCCGCTCGCCTTTGCGCCGCGGATCTTCGTAACCCATGTAGGCAAAGGGCCAGCCGTAGAAACCGCCATCTTTGATCTCCGTAACGAAGTCGGGCACGAGATCGTCGCCGAGTCGATCGCGTTCCTGCACGGCGGCCCACAGTGTTCGCGTGCCCGGCAGCCACGCGAGCCCGATCGGATTGCGTGTGCCGCTCGCAAAGATGCGTTTGCCGGTGCCGTCAGGATTGAACTCCACGATCGCTGCGCGCATCGGTTCGGGTTCGACACTCACGTTTGTTTCCGAACCAACGGTCACATACATCTTTTTCCCGTCGGGACTGAAGACGACGTTTCTGGTCCAATGCTCGCGATAGCCTTTTCCGGGTAGATCGGCGATCTTTTCCGGCGTTCCTTCGGCTTTGGTCTGTCCGGGTTTGTAAGTGAAACGAAGCACCGCGTCGGTGTTGCCGATGTAGAGATAATTTTTCCAGAACGCCATGCCAAACGGCTGCTTCATTCCTTCGACGAAGGTGAAACGCTGTTCTGCGACCCCGTCTTTGTCTGCATCGCGCAGCACGATGATCTTGCCCGCACGCGCGTCTGACAGAAAGACGTCGCCATTTGGCGCGAGCGCGAGCCACCGCGGCTCCCGGAAATCGCCTTCGGCGAACGTATCGACGGAGAAACCCGGCGGCATGATCAACTGTGCGCCGGCGGGCCGCGGTACCACGCGCGGCGGATTGACCGCATCCTCTGCCGCGTTCGGCGGCGGCAGGTCGGAAGGTTTTATCTCGTACTTTCGCAAAGCCTGCGCAGACACAGAAACAGCCATCACGCAGACCACGATACTCGCCAGCAATCTATGAGTCATTTGAGATCTCGTATCAACACCGCATCACGAACGAGATTGCCTCGCGTACACGCGAGCTGTTTTCCGTCGTGCGACCAGACGAAGCCCGTCATCAGCATCTCTTTGAACTCGGTGGCCTGTTTCGGTGGACCACCATCGAGTGGCTGACGCCAAATGTTCGTGATGTTGTTTCCCGTTACTGTGTAAAGAAGCGACTTACCATCGTTGGCCCACTGAATAACGGCCAATACTGTACCACTCGCCTGCACTTGAAACGTCTTGATCGGCTCGCCACCCTCGAATGGAATCACAGCTATACGGTTAGGCGGCGCCAGTGCATCCGCGGATTCGGGATAGGTGTAAGCCATGTATTTGCCATCAGGAGAGATGACGCCCATCGTTGCGTTGCGCTCCAACATCCGCGACGGCGTTCCACCATCGATCGAGACCTTCCAAAGTGTCGGCTTCGCTCCGCCCTCGGCAGTGTAGATAATCCAACGACTGTCGGGCGAGATGCTCGGAAAGGAATCCACAGTTCCCGACGTTAACTGCACCGGATTGCTGCCGTTCACATTCATCCGCCAGAGAGTCCTGTTGCCGTCGCGCCAGACGCTGAAAACTATGTACTTGCCATCGGGCGAGACAACGGGCGAGAAGTTTGCCGCGTCGTTCGCCGTCAATTGTTTTCGCTCGCTGCCGTCTGGTTTGGTAATCCAAATGTTGGGATTACCGCCTTCGTTGGAAACGAAAACGATTCTTCCGTCCGGCGTCCACGAGACATTGTTTCCCGAGGATGAATAAAAACTGACGTTGCCGGTCGGCAGTCTTGAAGCCTTCGCCACGTCACCTTCGGGGGCGATCCACAGATTTACCAATCCTTGTGCCTGAACTGTCGTGAATGTCTTTCCATCCTGCGTCAATCCAATCGAACGATACGTTCCGAGGTCATTGGTGACGCGACGTCCGCTACCGTCCGGATGATTGACGTACCATAGCTGCGCGGTGGCGGGAGTTTCTCGGCGACGATCAGTAACCCGGCCATGTCCGGTAGCCATTGAACACGTCCTGCGAAAACCTTGGACTGTTCCCACAACTGTTGCTCCGCGCCGTCAACTACTGAGAAACCAAGCAATCGACTTTTGCCACCTGCTGTCGCCACCGAAGCGGCGACGATCTTCCCGTCGGGCGACCACGATGGACCAGTGAAGAAGATTGGTGAGAAATGCTCAGGGTAGTTTTTTACCGAGAGTTGACGTTCGCTAGTCCCGTCGATGTTGGCGACGATCAATGCGCTGACGCCGGCGTTTGGAGAGTTGCCGCGCACGAAGACGAACTGTTTACCGTCGGGCGAAAAACTGACTGGTCCATCGATCTTCTCTGTGATCTTGACGGGAGTGCCGCCGAGCGCTGGAATGCGATAGAGCGTTCCGGCGTCGAGATTGGACTTGATGACGTAATAAAGATCGTTTCCGTCAGGTGAAAACGTGAGTCCGAAATATCCGACCGGCGCGGGCGGAACGACCAACTTGTCGTTTGCCGTGCTGACCTGGCGAATCCACAAACTCTGGCTGCTGCGATCGCTCAACACGTAGACGATGTATTTACCGTCGGCTGAAATCGTAGCGTCGATGGCGTTGCCGGAGTTCGTGAGCCGCGCGAGACTGATCTCGGAAAAGTGCGCGACTGTCGTTTCGCGATTCAGTAACTTGTAAACGCCGAAACCGCTCGCCGCGAGGACGAGTGCGAAAAGCACTATTGCGACAGCCGCGCCGAACTTGTGACGTTTAATTTCGAGACTGAGTGACTCAGTGATCGTGCTAATGCCGCTGCGTTCAACGGTCGGACGCGGTTCTGACAAGATGGCGGTGGGCTCGCCGGCCGGCACAGGCTGCTCTCCTCCGCGGCTTCTTTGAAACTCCAACTCCTGTTTCAGCGCTTTCAGATCGAGCCAGAGATCCTTCACCACCTGATAACGCTCCTCTCGATCCTTCTTCAAACACTTTGTAACGATGCGCGTCAGCTCGGAAGGAACACCGGGTATCAGCCGGGAAAGTGACGGCGGCTCGGTTTTGAGAATCGCGGCGAGCGTGTCGCTGGGTGTGTCGCCTTCAAATGGTTTCCGGCGCGCAAGCATCTCGTAAATGACCGCGCCGAGACTGAAAATGTCTGAACGGTTATCGACGCCGAGACCGCGCGCCTGTTCCGGCGACATGTAACCTGCGGTGCCGATTACGATTCCCGAGCCGGTTCGGACGTGAATTGTTGGCGCTTCCGCAGCGTCGGCAGGCGATGCTTGTTCGCTTAGTTTTGCGAGACCGAAGTCGAGAACTTTCACGTACCCGTCGGGCCGCACCATGATGTTTTCGGGCTTGATGTCGCGGTGAATAATTCCGGCCTTGTGTGCGGCCGCGAGTGCGCCGGCGACCTGGATGGCGATGTCGAGCGCTTCAGTCACGCTGAGCGGCGTGCGGCTCAGACGGCTGCGCAGTGTTTCGCCTTCGACAAACTCGGTCGCGATGACGTGCGACGATCCAGCCTCGCGAATTTCGAAAATCGTGATGATGTTCGGATGGTTGAGTGCGGACGCGGCGCGTGCTTCCTGTTCGAAGCGACGAAGACGATCGTCGTCTTTCGTGAACGAGGAGGGTAGCACTTTCAGCGCGACTTTGCGTCCGAGCCGTTTGTCCTCGGCGAGATAAACTTCTCCCATGCCGCCGCGACTGATGAAGGAAAGGACCTCGTAGGAACCGATTGATTGGCCGGGTTTCAGCTCCGAATTATCGTCGACGAGCAACGCCGCCGCGCTTGCAAACGCGGGCTCGTCGATGAAACTGCCGCTGCGTTCGTGTGAAGCGATTAGCGATTCAACTTCGCTGCGCAGATCCTGATCGCCGGAGCAGGCTTGTGAAATAAACAGGCCGCGCTCCTCGGGGCGATAGTTGATCGCCGAGTTGAAGATCTCCTTCACTTGTTGCCAGCGTTCCGGTGTCATGGTCCTAATAATTGACGCGGACAGTGTCTTCGGAATCCCTCAAGCGGGTTTATTCTAACTGCCGCCGCAGCCACGCCCGCGCCATTTTCCAATCGCGTTCGACCGTTGCATGGCTAATACCGAGCACTTCCGCGGTTTCATCTATGGAAAGGCCTCCGAAAAACTTAAGTTCCACAATCTGAGCTTGTTGCGGATCCATCGACGCGAGCTGGTCGAGTGCTTCGTTTAGCGCGAGTAAATCGATCGACTGTTCCTTCGCGATCTGTTCGGCGCTCGTGATCGACAGTCGTTGCTGGTTTGATCCGCCGCGTTTCACGGCCTGGTGCTGGCGTGCGTGGTCGACAAGTATGCGACGCATCAGTTGGGCCGAGATACCGAAGAAATGGGCGCGATTCTGCCAATGCGCGTTGCGTTGATCGATGAGTTTTAGATACGCCTCGTTAACGAGGGCGGTCGGTTGGAGCGTATGGCTGGCGCGTTCGCGGCGCAGGTAGTTGCTCGCGAGGCGCCGCAGTTCGTTGTAAACCAGCGGCATCAGTTTATCGAGCGCAGCCTGGTCGCCCTTGCCCCAATCGATCAGAAGTTCTGTTATCTCTTCGTTGGATTGCATCTCGCCATTGGCCAACCCTTGCAGGGTTGTTTCGTCTGCTTCAACTGCTCCCCAGGTAGCCGCGAATGCGGCAAACCCTGGGCTCAAGTTTGCGAACCGCTTCGCGGTACACGTGGCCCAAAATGACGGAAATTCTACATTTTTACTGCCCGTGAGGGAATTTGCGACGAACCTCCGCGTGAGTTAGTGAGGGAGAAAGTAACGGAGGTTGGTCATGAAAAGTTATGTCACAACAACAATCGCGATATTGATGTTTATGGCCGTCGTAACAGTCACCGCCGAGGCACAGGCATTCGGGTCGCAGGAAATGCGCGCGCGCATTCCGTTCGCGTTTAATGTCGGCAAAACAGAATTCCCCGCCGGCAAATACACGATCACGGTGCTCAATCCGAATTCCGATCGCAAGGTGTTGCAGATCAAAAGCGCCGACGGAAAACTGAGCGCGCTCATTCACACCAGCGAACTGAACGCGAACGTGTCCGACGACACCAAGCTCGTGTTCAATCGTTACGGCAACAGGTATTTCTTCGCGCAGGCCCAAATGGCTGGAGAATCGACGACACTCGCCGCGGTCAAATCAAATGCGGAACGAAACGAAGAACACGCGGTAGCGAGCAAAGGGCGTAAGGCGACGATCGCGATCGTTCGCAATTGACCACTGCGAAACATTATCGGCCCGCAGAAGTTGGGGAACTCCTTGCAGGCTGAACACGACGACCCGAAGTCGAAAGGCTTCGGGTTTGTTGTCTTTGGACTACAGGTTGTGACAAATTAGCGCGAATCTGTGACTAAACCCGACGTCCGCACCGAAGCAATCGCCGGCATCACCACCTTCTTCACGATGTCGTACATCGTGGTGGTGAATCCCGCGATTTTGTCCACACCGGGAACGGGCATGGCTTTTAGCGGCGTCCTGACCGCGACGGTTTTAATCTGTTTCGTGATGACGTTGTTGATGGGTGTCTACGCCAAGCTTCCGTTCGCGGTCGCTCCCGGAATGGGCATCAACGCGTACTTCACTTACACCGTCATTCTTCAGCAAGGAGTTTGGTGGCAAGTCGCACTCGGAATCGTCTTCTGGGCGGGCGTGTTGTTTCTACTGATCTCCGTCACGCCGGTTCGCGAAACGATCGCGAAAGCAATCCCTGCGGAACTGAGGACCGCCACCGCTGCCGGCATCGGTATCTTTCTGACTTTCATCGGCCTGAAAAACGCCGGCCTGATCACTTCCGATCCGGTGACGTTCGTTAGACTCGGAACCCTTGACCGCCATACGCTATTTGGCGCGGCCGGAATGCTGGTCACCGTGTTGCTGCTCGTTCGCCGCAGTGCGTTCGCATATCTTTCCGGAATCTTTGCGGTGACGGCGATCGCGTGGGCGGCTGGTGAGATAAAAACGCCGGAGCAGATCGTTAGTCCGCCCGACTTCAAAACGGTCTTTCTGAAGTTAGACATTCTCGGCGCGCTGAAACTCTCGCTGTTGCCCGTGATCGTCGGCATTCTGTTCACCGATCTCTTCGACTCGATCTCCACTTTCATGGGCGTTGCGCACGCCGCCGACCTGCTCGACGAAAACGGTCATCCACGCAATTTGCGGCAAGGCTTGATCGTGGACTCGGTGGCGACGTTCGGCGCGGGACTCGCCGGCACGTCGTCCGGCACCGCATACATCGAAAGCATCGCCGGAATCGATAGTGGTGGACGAACCGGGCTCACGTCCGTCTTCACGGCGCTCTGTTTTCTACCGTGCTTCTTTCTCGCGCCGCTGGCCGGGATGGTGCCGCTCTACGCGACGGCGCCGGTGTTGATTCTTGTTGGCGCGGCGATGTTCAAGAGTGTCGGCCAAATAAACTTCACAAGAATTGAAGAGGGTCTGCCTGCGTTTTTGACTATAATCCTCATCCCCCTGACCTTTTCCATCACCCAGGGAATACTCTGGGGCTTCATCTCGCACGTCGGCCTTTATCTCGTAACCGGCAGACGCAAGGACGTGCACCCGGTGATGTATGTAGTGGCCGCGGTGGCGATTGCGTTGCTGTGGCTCGAGCACACTTAAGGTTTTCAAAGAGGCATTATGAACTTCTTCCGGTTTTTCGCGGTACTATCGGCGCTTTTATTAACCTCCGGTACGCTAGCGGGACAATCCCCCTCCCCAACGCCGCCCGACAAGCGCGGACTCGGGGTTCAAAGCGCTACACCTTCTCCCACTTCACAAGCGTCCCAGCAATCCCGCGAAGCCAAACCGGAACTCGTTCTCCAGACCGGTTACAACAACATCTTCGGCGCGACTCGTCTCGTGTTCAGTCCCGACGGAAGACTCCTCGCAACCGGAACGTTTCGCAGCAATACGATCAAACTCTGGGAGACTGCGACGAATCGCAAGCTGCGCGATCTTTCAAGCAGCGGCCAAACCGCTCCTGGCCTCGCGCCATCGATCGCTTTCAGCCGCGACAACCGTCTCGTCGCCGCTTCAGCAGCAGACAATTCAGTCAAAGTTTGGGACGTCAACAGCGGCCGCGAAGTGTTGACGTTGACTGGACCACAAGGAACCATCAGCGCCGGTTTCGGTGTGTACTTCATCGGCTTTGCATCGGACAACCGCCTGGTCACGGTCAGCGACGCTGCGCGTGTTTGGGATCTCAGCACAGGCCGCGAACTGCGCACGCTGGAATTGAGTTCGCCGGGAACGTCTGGCTACACGGGCGGCGATGCCGGAATGGCGATCTCGCCGGACGGTACCCAATTCGTCATGCTCGACGATGATGCTGAAGCTTACGTGCGCGTGATCGATCTATCGAGTGGCCGCGAAGCGCGCCGCGTGAAGTTGTCAGACAAACGTGTCGACACGATCAGTTTTGTTTTTACTCCTGACGGACGTGTTTTGGCTGCGGGCATTGTCGAAAAGCGTTTGAAGTTTTGGGACGTCACGGCGAAAAAGGAACAGGAGTTGGCCCAGACGACCAAAGAGTACAGTCCGGTCAAGTTTAGCCGCGATGGTCGCTTGCTCGCGTTGTCGGAAAACTACGTTGTGAGAATTTGGGATGTGGCAACCGGTCGTGAGTTAACGCAGTTGAAGGTCCCAAACAGCGGTGCGTTTGTGGCGCAGGCTGATGCCTTCATCGCATTCAGCGACGATGGGAAACGAATTGCGACGGGTGGTTTCGACACCGACACGATCGTTTGGGAAACCGAGACCGCGAAGCGCGTTTCGACTCTCACCGGTCGCACGAACATGGCTTACAACGTGGCGTTCAGCGCGGATGGAACACAGCTTTCGTCGGGCGGTCGCACGCGTTGGGATCTGCGCACCGGCAGCGGGTTGAGAGTGGTCCCGGCGACGGCCTCGTCGGAAAAGACCTATGGAATTGCCAGTCCCGACGGGCGCGTGGTGGCGGTGATGAAGCCGAACACGAGTGTGGTTTCGCTGGCAGAAACGCCGAGTGGTCGCCAGTTGTTTACGCTCACGCCGTCAGGTGACGCCGGCGTTGTCGAAAAGATGCGGTTTAGTGCAGACGGAACGATGCTGGCCGTGGTTTATGGGTCGGTGGACCAGGGACAAGTTGCAACCGGTCCGACATCGTACATGCGCGGCAGCCAGGTGAAGATCTGGGACGTGAAGAACGGACGAGAACTGCGATCGCTGGCCGCGAATGAGTTGCCCAGTGAAGCTGACTTCAGTGGCGACGGGCGGGTGGTCGCGACGATCGGAACGATGGGCCAGATCTCGCTTTGGGACGTGCAGTCAGGAAACAAATTGCGAGATTTGACAAGCTCGCCGATGGCCGCGTTTACGCCACCGCAGATCAAGCCGGGCCAGATGCCGACAATGCCCAACATGGCCGACATCGCGGCCATGATGACAAACGTGATGGGCACGATGGCTGCCGGGACGATGGGCCGAACCGTTACGTCGCTGGCGTTTAGTCCTGACGGCAAGACGTTGGTGACGGGCGGCGTTGAGTCGAAGGCCAACATCGATATTGCGGCGATGATGAGCGGCAAGCGCCCGAAAGGCTCGAAGACGCCCGATCCACAAGATTTGATGAAGGATCTGAAAGTGGAAGCTGTCGGTCAGGTGCAGATCTGGGACGTCGCGACGGGCCGCGAGATCGGAAACCTGAAAGGTCACGGGCGCGCTGTCGGGCGGGTGGCCTTTAGTCGTGACGGAAAACTCCTCGCAACTGGCGGCACTGACAACACGATCAAGATCTGGGACTTCGCCACGAAGCGTGAACTCGCCACGTTGACCGGCCACACCGCCAACATCGAATCGCTCGACTTCCATCCCGACGGCCGTTTGCTCGCTTCGGCGGGTGAAGATGGCAGCACGTTTCTCTGGGACACAAAGACGGGCGAGCACTTGTTGACGCTCATCTCGCTTGACGATGGCGGCGAATGGATGGTCATCACGCCGCAGGGTTTGTTTGATGGTACGCCTGTGTCGTGGAACCAGATCCTCTGGCGTTACAACCAGGAGACGTTCAACGTCGCGCCGATCGAGTGGTTCTTCAATGAGTTTTACTATCCGGGTTTGCTGTCGGACGTTTTCGCGGGCAAGCGGCCGCGCGTTTCGCAGGACGTTTCGAAGAAAGATCGGCGCCAGCCGGTGGTGAAGCTTTCATTGACGGGCCAACAGGCGGATCAGCCCATTGCGTCGCGCACCATCAAAGTAAAGATCGATGTTACCGACGCTCCGGCTGACAAAGACAACCCGCAAGGCACGGGCGCGCGCGACGTGCGTTTGTTTCGCAACGGCTCGCTGGTAAAGGTTTGGCATGGCGACGTGCTGAAGGGCCAGCCTTCGGCGTCGCTCGAGGAAGAGATAACGGTTACGTCCGGACCGAACCGCCTCGTGGCTTATGCGTTCAATCGCGACAACGTTAAGAGCAAGGACGCGCCGCTGGTGTTTACGGGCGCTGAGAGTTTGAAGCGCAAGGGCGCCGCGTACATCATCGCTGTTGGTGTGAATGAATATGAGAATCCGCAGTACAACTTGAAGTATGCGACTGCGGACGCGCAGAGTTTTGGTGATGAGGTGCGCCGCCGGCAAGCGCAGATCGGCGAGTTTGAGCGCGTGGAGGTAGTTCAACTGCTCGACAAAGACGCGACGAAGGCGAACATTCTCGCTGCGATCAAGCGACTGGCAGGTGATCCCGGGGCGCCGTCGTTGAAAGCTGGACCACTCGATGCGCTGAAACGAGTGGAGCCGGAAGATACGGTGATCATTTACTACGCCGGACACGGCACCGCGCAGGCGCAGCGCTTCTATTTGATTCCACACGACCTTGGGTACACAGGCGAGCGCACGAAGTTGACCGAGGAAGGGTTGAAGACGATGCTGGCGCACAGCATTTCCGATCTCGAGTTGGAAGCTGCTGTTGAAGGCATTGACGCGGGCCACTTGTTGCTGGTTATTGACGCGTGTAATTCCGGCCAGGCTTTGGAAGCGGAGGAAAAACGGCGTGGTCCGATGAATTCAAAGGGCCTGGCGCAACTCGCTTACGAAAAGGGCATGTACATTCTGACAGCGGCGCAGAGTTTTCAAGCGGCGCTGGAAGCCGCGCAACTCGGGCACGGATATTTGACGTACGCGTTGGTTGAAGAGGGATTAAAAAGCCCGGTTGCGGATACTGAACCGAAAGACGGCGTGCTGATCGCGCGGGAGTGGCTCAACTTCGCGACCGAACGCGTGCCGCAGATGCAGCAGGAAAAGATGACGCAAGGACGAGGCGTCGGTTTGGGGATTGCGTTCGCTGAAGGCGAAGCAAGTGTTACTGATCCAGAGAAGCGCAGCGTGCAACGCCCACGCGTTTTCTATCGACGCGAGCTGGAGGCTTCTCCGTTAGTGATCGCAAAACCGTGACGGTGGCTTATCGCAGGACTCGTGTTACTATGCGCACAACTAGCAAGAAAGAACACTCACAACAGCCTATGAGCACTAAAGTCGAAGCCACAATCGAAGATCTCTACAAGGTCAACGGCAAGGCTGAGCTCGTCAACGGAGAAATCGTACATATGTCACCTACGGGAGGTTTACCTCACTATGCCGCCCGGCAAGTCACTATATCTTTAGCGCTCTATGAAAAAGCTATGGGACGCGGTTACGCAATCGGCGACAACACCGCTTTTGTCGTAAACCTGCCTCACCGCAAATCGTTCAGCCCTGACGCGGCCTTCTACTCGGGTAAACTGACCATGAAGTTCAGTGAGGGTGCGCCGGTCTTCGCGGTAGAGGTGCGCAGCGAGGGCGACTACGGTCCGCGTGCAGAACGGCAGATGGCCCAAAAGCGTGATGACTATTTCGCTGCCGGAACGCTTGTAGTTTGGGACGTGGACCTTGACAGCGAAAACGTGGTGCGCGTCTACCGTGCTTCTACGCCTACCACGCCCGTCGTTTACAAACGGGGTGAAATCGCAGAAGCCGAGCCGGCACTGCCCGGCTGGACGATGCCGGTCGACGACCTGTTTCTGAAAGAGCGCGAAACCTAAAAACCCGAATCATTGAGTGTGAAGTAGATACCGGCGGCCTACACCGCTGGATACGGCGCTTCGTCGATCTATTTTACTGCCCTCAACCCCGACGACGACGCACCCTGCATCCACGAAAACCACGGCGAGAGATGCTCGCCCGCAAAATGAATCGGCCTGCCGGTACGAATCCGGCCTTCGGTAGATCGCCGGGTAGGAGCGGAACCAGACCGATCAGGGACCTAACTGCAAGGATTTTAACGCCGAAGGCGTTGGCTAATTGAAGCCCAGGGTTGGCCCAACCCTGGGGATATGACAATCAACAAAAGGCAACGCTGAAAGCGTTGGCGAGTTCCGCGCGTTAAGCTTGCCAACACCTTCGGCGTTTCAGAAAAACTTAATGTTTGGTCCCAGGGTTGTACCAACCCTGGGCTGCAATTAGCCAACGCCTTCGGCGTTAGATGGAGAACACCCTCGACAGGAGAACACCCTTCAACTGAGAACATCCTTCAACTGAGAACACCCTTCAAGTGAGAACATCCTTCGGTTCAGTTCGCCGGCGCTGCGCGCCCCGACGACGTATCTCTCCGAGTTGGCGTCGGCGAAGGTTGCGCCCTTGGGTCCTCTGGCTTCGGCGGCATGTCGGCTTTCGAGAATCGCGGCAACATCTCGTCACGCATCGCCAACTGATAAACGGCCCACGCCACGACCATCGCGTCTTTCTTCACATCGTCTTCGAGAATGCGTTCGTAAGTGTCGAGATTCGTGTGCCAGGTGTGCGAGTTGTACTCGATCGGATCCTGCCCCATGCCGATGCCCGGCAAGCCCGCCTGATTGAACGACGTGTTGTCCGAACCGCCAAGCCTCCGGCTGCGCGATGCGGCCGCACCCACAACACCATCGCTTGTAAACGGCTCGAGTATTCCGCGCAGAATGTTTGCCGTTTCCGGTGGACCAAACACCGATGCGCCGCGCACGCGACCCGTGCCGGAGTCAATGTTGAAGTAGCCGCCAAACTTCTCGTAGCCCGGCTTTGGGTCCTCAAACGATCCGAAGTGTTGCTTAACGTAAGCCTGCGAACCAAGCAAACCCTGCTCTTCGCCACTCCACAGCGCAACCCTAATCGTGCGTCGTGGCTTGACGCCGATCGTTTTCAAAATGCGCACGGCTTCCATCATGATCGCGCAACCGATCGCGTTGTCGGTGGCGCCGGTCGCCGCGTGCCACGAATCGAGGTGTCCGCCAAGCATGATGATCTCATCCGCTTTATCACTTCCGCGCATTTCGCCGATGGTGTTGTAAGACGTTGCGCCTTCAGGATAGACGCGGTTCACGATGTTGAATTCCAGCGTCACATCAGTTCCGTCGTTGAGAATGCGCGTGATGCGGCCGAAGTCTTCATTGCTCATCACGACGGTTGGAATCACTTTATCAACGTCAAACGTGCTGTTGTTGAAAGCGCGAATCTGCCGAAACTCGCGTCCCGCATCGTTCACGCGAACGACAGCACCATTCTCTTTCAGGAACTTGTCGAGCTGTTCGCTGATCTGTCGACCAGTGAGCGGCCGTGGCGCATTTGGGGCAGGGCTCGGCGTTGGCGATGGTGTCGGAAACGCGAATGGCCGCGCGTTTGGACCATAACGTTGTTGTGCCTGTTCGTCGCTGCTTCGCTTGGCCGGCGGATTCAAGTTGACCGGAACGACAGCCGCTTTGCCGACGAGCACGATTCGACCCGTTACGCGCGACTTGTTGCCCGCAAAGAACGTCGTCAACTGATCCTGTGTCGGCCGCTCCGGCAAGACTAACTGCATCGCTTTCGCTTGCACTGTTCCTTTGGTGCTCGGCGTCCACGCGAGCACTTCGCATACCAGCGGATCCTTGACAGGCGCGATAATGTGCGCAGTCAATCGTTCGTTGAGCCAGCCGGGATGTTTGAAGTCCCACGGTTCGAGGTGCGCGTTCTCGAACCCCCAGGCCGTCATCTGTTTGACGGCCCACTCGGCGGCGGCCTTGTGGTTTGGCGACCCGGTCAACCGTGGACCGTAAAGGTCCGTGAACATGTGCATGGTCTTCATGATCTGCGAGCGTTCCATTGCTTCCGCGCGGATGCGCGTCAGCACGTCGGCAGAGCCATTTTGCGCGGCAATAGGTGGCGCGAGCAGCGTCAGCAGTGACAGAACAAGAGAGAAAGCGACAAACCGTTTCTGCATTTGTGTCTCCGGAAAAGCGGATTAGGTTGGGTCCTAGCGACGAGATTATACTTTGCCCATGACTGCAGCGACAAAAGCTACGACGATCGACAACAACGAAAACAGATCCCTTCCAAACTCGCGCCGTGTTTACGTTGAAGGAAAACTGCCGGGCGTGCGCGTGCCGTTTCGCGAAATCGCGCAGACTCCGTCGCGTGAACTCGACGGGACTCTGGTGGCGAATCCGCCGGTGCGCGTTTATGACACGAGTGGACCATGGGGCGATCCGGAGCTGCATTGCGACAGTGTGAAAGGCTTGCCGGAATTGAGGCGAGAGTGGATTCATGCACGCCGCGATGTCGAGGAGTATGAAGGCCGCGAAGTGCAGCCGATCGACGATGGCTATCTCACATTTACAGCAGCCAATCGCGCGCGTGTGAAAGACGTTGGACGACTCGAAGAGTTTCCAGTGGGGCGACGACCGGTGTTGCGTGCGAAGCCGGGTTCGTGTGTGACGCAACTGCACTACGCGCGCCGCGGCATCATCACGCCGGAGATGGAGTTCATCGCGATTCGCGAGAATCTCGGACGCGAAGCGGCGTGGGACGTAACGTCGCAAGCGGGCGCAGCGCCGCGCGATTCCGTTTTGCACCAGCATCCGGGCCAATCGTTTGGCGCTGCGATACCGCAGTACGTGACGCCTGAGTTTGTGCGATCTGAAGTCGCACGCGGGCGCGCGATCATCCCGGCAAATATTAATCATCCCGAGTCAGAGCCGATGATCATCGGCCGCAACTTCCTGGTAAAGATCAACGCCAACATCGGAAACTCCGCGGTGGCTTCGTCGATCGAAGAAGAGGTTGACAAGATGCGCTGGTCCATTCGTTGTGGTTCTGACACGGTGATGGACCTTTCAACCGGCAAGAACATTCACGCCACGCGCGAATGGATCATTCGCAACTCGCCGGTGCCGATCGGCACGGTCCCGATCTACCAGGCGCTGGAGAAAGTCGGCGGGAAAGCTGAAGAACTGACGTGGGAAATCTTTCGCGACACGTTGATCGAACAAGCCGAGCAGGGCGTTGACTACTTCACCATTCACGCCGGCGTGCGGCTCGCTTATATTCCGTTAACCGCACGCAGGACGACGGGCATTGTCAGCCGCGGTGGGTCGATCATGGCCAAGTGGTGTCTCGCGCATCATGAAGAGAGTTTTCTCTACACGCGGTTCCGCGACATTTGCGAGATCATGGCGGCTTACGACGTTTCGTTTTCACTGGGCGACGGTTTGCGTCCGGGCTCCATTGCCGACGCGAACGATGAAGCACAGTTTGCCGAGCTTGAAACGCTTGGTGAGCTAACGAAGATCGGGTGGGAACACGATTGCCAGGTGATGATCGAAGGTCCGGGTCACGTGCCGATGCATCTGATCAAAGAGAACATGGACAAGCAACTCGAGACCTGTCATGAAGCGCCCTTCTACACACTTGGCCCACTTACAACCGACATCGCACCGGGTTACGACCACATCACGTCGGCGATTGGCGCTGCGATGATCGGCTGGTTCGGCACCGCGATGCTTTGCTACGTGACGCCCAAAGAACATCTCGGTCTCCCAAACAAGAAAGACGTCAAAGACGGCGTCATTGCTTACAAACTCGCGGCGCACGCAGCGGATCTCGCCAAAGGTCACCCGGGCGCGCAGTATCGCGACAACGCGTTGTCGAAAGCGCGCTTCGAGTTTCGCTGGGAGGACCAATTCAACCTCTCACTCGATCCGGAAGTCGCGCGTGAATATCACGACGAAACTCTTCCCCAGGAAGGCGCCAAACTCGCGCACTTCTGCTCAATGTGTGGCCCCCATTTCTGCTCCATGAAAATCACCCAGGACGTCCGCGAGTACGCTGCGCAAAAACAGATCGACGAAGTAGCAGCGCTGACGCTGGGAATGCAGGAAAAGGCACAAGAGTTTGTAGATACCGGCGGCGAGATATACCGAAGCTAGAGACTCTCAAGTCCCACAATCTTCGAGAGAATCTTATTAGTCCAACTGAATACCTCCCAAATGCGCGCAGCTACGGCGCGTTGCTACCGAACTACGCAACAGGAGCAGGGAGGATGGACTTCACACCGGTTAAGTCGAGAATGATTTTGGGCGTACGCTATAACGAAAGGACCTACGAACTGGACGTAGTGTTCCGTACTGGCGAAAAGTACCGCTACAAAAACGTGCCGCAGTTTGTCTATGACGGATTAATGAAGGCTCCGTCGCACGGACAGTACATGCACAAGAAGGTTCTGGGACGGTTCAAATATGAAAGACTTTGATAACTACGCAACAATATACCGCCATTATCTCAGCAAATGGCGGCGCCGCGGAAAGAGCTAACGATTGCCGGGAAGAGGATCCCCGTTTCTAACCTCGAGAAAGTTCTGTATCCCGGGGAGAAGTTCACCAAGGCGAGGGTAATCGAGTACTACATTGAAATCTCGAAGTACCTGCTGCCTCATCTAAAAAACCGTCCAGTTACCCTCAAACGTTTTCCTGACGGCGTCTTTGGCGAAGCCTTCTATGAAAAGGACGCGCCGGCATTCACACCATCGTGGGTCAAGACGGCGGCTGTTCCGCGCCGTGAAACGCCGGGCGGCGATATTCGCTACATCTTGATCAACGATCTGCCCACGCTTGTTTGGGTCGCGAATCTCGGCACTCTCGAACTTCATCCGTTTTTACATCGCGCACCGAGGTTAGATCGCCCAAATTCAATGGTCTTCGATTGTGATCCCGGCGAGGGAGCAAACATCCTTCACTGCGCTCGTGTTGCTTTGATGATGCGCGATGTTCTCAAGGAACTGGGCTTGGATTCGTATGTGAAAGTCTCTGGATCGAAGGGTTTGCAGGTTTACGTGCCACTCAATTTCCCGATTACGTATGACGAGACGCAACCGCTGGCCAAAGGCCTCGCGGACCTGATGGCCCAGAGAGAACCGAAACTCATCGTTGCGCAGATGCCGAAGCGTTTGCGAACGAAGAAAGTTTTTATCGACTGGAGCCAAAACACAGATTACAAAACAACCGTAGGCGTGTACTCGTTGCGTGCTAAGACCCACCGCCCTTACGTCTCCGTTCCTGTTGAGTGGAGCGAATTGGAGTCGGCGCTAGAGGATGAAGATCCGGATGAGTTGTTCTTCACACCTTCAGAAACAATCGAGCGGGTCAAAACGCGCGGAGATTTGTTTAGGCCAGTGCTGAAGCAAGTGCAGAAACTTCCGAGTGAACTCCGCCGTTATTTTGAGCAGCAACGGTCGCCCCGGGCTAATAAGAGTGGGGCCCTCCAGGCCTACACCGCGAAACGAGATTTCCGAAAAACAGCCGAACCAAAGCCGAGTGCGCCAAAACGCAGCCGGCAGGGTAGCCGCCGGCGGTTCGTGATTCAGAAACACGCTGCGAGTCATTTGCATTATGACTTTCGGCTGGAGATGCACGATGTGTTGAAGTCGTGGTCCGTTCCCAAAGGGCCACCGTTCAAGAAAGACGAGCGGCGGCTTGCAATGCCGACTGAAGACCACCCTATCGAGTACCTCGACTTCGAGGGCGTCATTCCTAAAGGACAGTACGGCGGCGGCACCGTGATGGTGTGGGACATCGGCACGTATGAGCTAATCGAAGGAAATTATTACAAAGGTATGCTGCGGTTTTTTCTTGACGGCACAAAGTTGAAAGGGGAGTGGACCCTGAAACGATTTGCCGCGAGTAAAGACGAGCCCGACAACCGGGACAAGTGGCACTTGATCAAGTCCGATCGAAACACCCGGTCCGTGTCGAAGCAGCGTGACGACGAATCAGCGTTGACGCACCGAACGATGGCCGAGATAGCATCTGCTCGCGATGCTGTGTGGCAGAGTAATCGAAAATGAACGTAGATTTGCGGCGACTCCCAACCGCTCGCCTCGACTTCATCAAGCCAATGTTGGCCCGTTCGACCGACCGGTTGCCGTCGGGCGCTGATTGGGTGTACGAACTCAAGCTTGACGGTTACCGCGTGTTGGTCGTGAAAAAACGTGGTGCTGTAACTCTGTTTTCGCGGCGGGGAAATATTCTCAACCCTCGTTTCCCGACGATTGTCGCCGCGTTCCGGTTTTTATCTGATGCGGCAATGCTTGACGGCGAGTTGGTCGTGTTGGACGAAGACGGCAGACCTTCATTCTCCGCGTTGCAAAACTCACGCTTTACGCCGGATGCGCTCTACTTCTACGTCTTCGATGTGCTTGCCTACAAGGGAAAAGATTTGCGAAGGCTGCCGCTTGTAGATAGACGCCGCTTGTTGGAAGGCGAGGCATTGAGAGGCATACGCGATCCGGTTCGCTTGTCCGCCGTTTTTACCGCGTCTGCCAACAAGTTGATCAAGGCTGCGAAGGAAACAGGTCTTGAAGGCGTAATTGCGAAGCGTGGAGAGAGTCGCTACGAAAGCGGCGAGCGTAGCGGCGCGTGGGTGAAGTATAAGACCAATAAGGGGCAGGAACTTGTTATCGGTGGTTACAAACCAGGCAGCAACGGTTTTGATTACCTGCTGGTGGGCTATTACGAAGGCAAGGACCTCATCTTCATTGCCAAGATCAGGAACGGATTTACGCCGGCGTTGCGGCGAGAGGTGGCCCAGCATTTTGTTGGTCAGAAAACCCCGAAGTGTCCGTTCGCAAATCTTCCTGAGCCTGCAAACGCGCGCCGAGGCGAAGCGATCACTGCCGAAGTCATGCGAAACATTCAATGGCTGCGGCCGAAACTGGTCGCGCAGATAGAATTCACTGAATGGACCAAAGGAAATCATCTGCGACATTCCAGGTTCGTCGCGTTACGGGATGACAAGAAAGCGACTGAAGTGGTTAAAGAGAACTGATGATGTACAGTGACTGTACAGTTTATTTACGTGGAGAACGGAGGTTGAGGCATGCGATCGTTTGCCCTGGTTGTGTTCATCGCTTTTTTATTGAGCTTACTTGTTGCGGAGCCGGTGAGCCACGCTCAGAAACGCATCGCGACGGGAAGCGTGCCGCCGGCGGCGTTCAAAGATCCGGAGAGGGAGCAGAAGCTTACGGCGGCCTTTCCGGAGATTGAGAAGTTGTTCAAGGCATCGGCTGAGCGGATGCCGGGTGCGGTGATGGCTGTCATCGTCGACGGCGAACTTGTCTGGGTGAAAGCTGCGGGCGTTCGTGAGACTGAAAACAAATCACCGGTTACGCCGGAGACGGTTTTTCGTATCGCGTCGATGACCAAAAGCTTCACCGCGATGGCGATACTCAAGCTGCGCGATGAAGGAAAACTGTCGCTTGACGATCCCGTTTCCCGCTACGTTCCGGAACTCGAGGATCTTCCGTATCCCACTAGCGATTCACCCACGATCACGATTCGCCATCTGCTCACGCACTCCGAAGGCTTTCCGGAAGACAATCCCTGGGGCGACCGACAGTTGGCCCAATCGAACGAGACCATGCGGGCGTGGTTAAAAGCAGGCATACCTTTTTCAACCGCGCCGGGCACTGCGTTCGAATACTCAAATTACGGCTTCGCGATTCTCGGTCAGATCGTCGCCAAAGCCTCCGGCAAGCCCTACGCTGATTACGTTCGCGACAACATCCTGCGGCCGCTCGGCATGAACGCCAGCACGTTCGATATGTCACAGGTGCCGCGCGACCAGATCGCGCTCGGCTATCGCCGCGAAGACAACGGGTGGAAACCGGAACCGATTCTCGCGCACGGTGCGTTCGGCGCGATGGGTGGTCTTTGGACCAACGCTCACGATCTCGCACGTTACGTCGCATTTCTGATGTCGGCATTTCCGCCACGCGACGAACCCGAACGTGGTCCAATCAAACGCAGCAGCGCGCGCGAGATGCAACAACTCTGGCGCTTCTCTCCCGGCAGCGCATTTCGCTCGACCACCGACGCGCCATTGCAACTCGGTGTATCTGGTTACGCCTACGGTCTCGGCATCTCGCAGGATTGCCGTTTCACTTATGTGGTCGGTCATGGCGGCGGCCTGCCGGGTTACGGTTCGTTGACGCGCTGGCTGCCTGATTACGGCGTTGGTCTGATCGCGATGGGCAACCTGACGTATGGCGGCTTCAACGCACTGTTCAACGACACGTTGACAGCGCTTCATCGCACTGGCGCATTGCAGCCGCGCGCTGTGAAACCGTCGCCTGCACTACTGCAAGCTCAAGCCGACATCTCGCAGTTGATCGTCAAGTGGGACGATGCACTCGCGAATCGCATCACTGCCGACAACGTTTTTCTCGATACACCGATGGAAACGCGCAAGACTCGCTGGCAGTCGCTGGCCCAGGATCATGGAACGTGCAGGCCGGCGTCCGCCATCGAAGCGGAGAACGCGTTGCGGGGAAGCTGGCAGATGATGTGCGACCGTGGCTGGCTTGATGTTGGCATTACGTTGGCGCCGACGATGCCGCCCAAGGTTCAGGCGATCGGAATCGCGCCGGTGCTGCCGCCCGACGCAGAGATGACAAAGATTGCCGATCTGCTCGTCAAGCTGCTCGGTTCATGGGACGCCAAAGCTGTGGAGGCGGTCGCCGCGCCAAACTTGGATAAAGAACGAATGCGCCGGCAGTTTAGCGCGGCGACGGCTTGGGGTAGTTGCAAACTCGGCGAGACGTTGAGTGGAAACGGCAAGCGCAGCAGCACGCTGCGTTTGACGTGTGACGGTGGTCCAATGGCGATACGTATCGCAACGGATCCCGCGACGCGCAAGTTGACGAACGTGGATCTCATTCCCTTACGCGAACGGCGTTGCGTGCCGTAACTCCGCAGTTGAGCGGAGGCGTCCAACGTGTGCGAACAAAGGGAACTTGGATTTAAGCCAAATAAAACACGGTTAGTCAGCGATTCCGGCGCGGCGTCGCATCTCGCGTAACTGTTCGGGGATGAAGGAAGTGATCTGGTAGGTTTCTTCGCGGCCGTCGGCGAATGTTTGGTAAAGATTGAAGTCAGGCAGCGAGAGACAACTCAAAGGCGATTGATGGTTGTAGCCGGTGTCGAGTCCGACCGCGCTGTGAGAGATGTAGATACCGTGGCGACCCAGGCGGCCGCGCAAAGGCAGTAGCGGCGTCGGCGTGTGACCAAACACACAAGGCTTGCCCCGATAGTTTTTGTAGAAGTCCATGTCGCGCATCCACAGCAGCGACATCGGCGAACTCTCGCTCGGATGCTTGCCTTCATCCAATCCAGCGTGAACGTAGATCGCGTGCTCGTCTTCGTAGTAAAACGGCAAGCTCCGCATAAACTCGAGATGTTCCGCCGGAAACTTCTCCTCAAACAAGCGCCGCATCTCTTTCAAATCCGCCTCGGTTTGCGCGCGCACCGGATGACGGGTGTACTGCTCGAACGTTCGCTCGCCACCGGTGACCGGCGTTAGCCAGATCGAATTGTGACCTTCGAGAAAGTCCATCAACATCTGTTCGTGATTGCCGCGCAAGCAGATAATTCGCTCCGGATTCTCGCGACGGAGTTTGAGTATGTGGTCCACACACCCCGGCGCGTCGGCGCCGCGATCGATCAGGTCGCCAAGAAAAACCAACGTGTCGGATTGAGGATCGCGCGGCAGCATGTCGAGGAGATTGAGGAGCTGCGCGCAGCGGCCATGTATGTCGCCAACGACAAAAGTTCTCATGCAGTCTGGTCCCTGGCTGCCGGCTTTTGATTCTTGATTCCCGTCATCAACTCGACGAAACGCGGATCTTCGTGCATGTCTGTCCAGTTCGGATCAGATTCAAACCAGCGATAGTTCTCATTGCCGAGTCGAATCGCTGTTTCCAACCAACGCAAAGCTTCCACCTGACGACCTTGCAAAAGATAAGCCGAAGCCAGCCAGTAAGCGATATCGTAATCGCCTTCTGCCACCTGACGGACTTTTTGAGTTAACTGTTCGTTGGCTTTCGTGTGTTGACCCTGGGCGCTGAGGCAGATGGCGAGAATTGGCCGGATGCCGTCCATCTGTGGATGTTTTTCAAGCACTTGTTCGAGAATGTGCGCTGCTTCGTCAACCTCGCCGCGGTAATAAAGCACACGCGCCTGAAACACTTTGATTACCGGATGCTCGGGTTCAAGCTTCGCGCCTTCGTCCAGCTCATGCCACGCCTGGTCATACTGGCCCTGATACATGAAGATGCGCCCGCGGTTGTAACTCGCGAGCACGCGTTCTTCCGGGTTCAACTTGACCATGCGATCGAAACAGCGTAGCGCCGTGTCGTAATCACCGTCGAGCCGTGCCACAACGCCGCGGACAAACTGCACACCGGAATCGTTTGGATACTCCTGGCGCAGCAGATTGATCTCCTCGCGCGCCTTCGTTTTCTGGCCATCTGTGAGATAGATGAAGACCATGTGGCGGCGCGCTTCGAGCAGTCTCGAATCGAGCGCCAAGGCTTTGCGAAATACTTTCTGCGCCTTCTCGTGATCGCCCGCCTGGCCCAATCCCTTCAACACGCGATTGACGTAAGCACTGCCGAGTCCTGAATAAGCAAGCGCAAACTGCGGATCGATCTCGATCGCCCGGCGGAAGTGTTCGATCGCCGCGTCGAGATGTTCCCGTTGAATTGTGTGATAGATGAACGTGGCCAAACAGTCACGCCCGCGCAGGTATTCTTCGGAAGCGGCGGCGTCGGTCGTCGCGCCTTTGGCGAGTTGAACCTTTTCGTCCGGACTCAGTTCGAGACGCAGTCCCTGGACGATGCGCTGTACGATCGTGTCCTGCACGCCGATTACATCGGTCGCTTCAGCGTCGATGCTTTCACTCCAAAGAATCTCGCTGGTGTCGACGTCGAGGAGTTGAGCTGTGACGCGCAAACGATCTCCGGCGCGCAGGAAAGTCGCAGTCAGGATCGCATCAACACGCAACTCGCGTCCGGCAACAGCAGGATCGACGGTTTTGTTTTGATACTTCACGATCACCGACGAAGGCCGGACGATCAGCGATCGCACGCGCGCGAGTTCAGTGATCACCGCATCAGCAAGCGAGAACTGATAGAAGTCGATCTCGCGATCGTTGCCGACGTTCCTAAAAGGAAGAATCGCGACGCTTTTGCGTTCACGATCTCCCAAACTCGTCAACGGGCTTTCGTGCGGTTCGCGCGAACGTGCCGGTGACTTGCCGGAACCGCTGGACGCGCTTTCAGGGCTCTTCCCACCGCTCAACCAGCGCAATGCGCGCTTGACGGGATTGCGCGGCGCCATGTGTTTAGGTGCAACGGGCATGGCGCTTTCGTCGATGCCCGGCAGCGAGTCAGCGCCCAGTTCGCGAATGACCTCGCGGAGGTCGTTAGCAAAGTAGGAAATCTTCTGATAACGATCGCGCGGATCTTTCGCGAGTGCCTTGTCGATGATGGCTTGCAGCTTTGCAGGCACGCGGCCGGGACGCATTTGCGAGATCGGTTTTGGCTCGTTGTTCAAAACCGCATGGCGCACCTCAACCGCCGTCTGCCCCTGAAATGGCCAGGTACCGGTCAGCATTTCGTAAAGCAAAACGCCGGTGGAAAAAATGTCCGCACGTGAATCGACGCGATCGCCGCGTGCTTGTTCGGGCGCGGCGTAGGTTGCTGTTCCGTAGGGAATGCCGACTTCAGTTATCTCCGTGTGATGAATACCGGAGGTGCGAGCGGCGTCTTCATCGAGAAGTTTTGCGAGTCCAAAGTCGAGGACTTTCACCTGACCGGACGGCGTGACCATCACGTTTCCGGCTTTGATGTCGCGATGAATGATGCCGCGCGCGTGTGCGGCCGCGAGTGCTTCGGCAGTTTGCAACGTGATGGACAAAGCGCTTTCCAGCGACAGCGGACGGCCGTTGACGAGTTGCCGAACGTTCCGGCCCTCGATGTACTGCATTGCGATGAAATGGATGCCGTTGATCTCGTTGAGATCGAAGATCGTGCAGATGTTTGGGTGATCGAGCGCGGAGGCGAGCCGCGCTTCGCGTTCGAACCGCTTGAGATTCGCTTCTTTGGACGTGAGTTCGGCCGGCAGGACTTTGATAACGAGCGTCCGGCCTAACTTCGAATCAACCGCCTTATAGACCGTCCCCTGACCGCCCTCACCGAGCTTCTCGAGGATCTTGTAATTCCCCAGTGTCGAGCCAATCATTTCGGAACGGTCTATTAAGCCTTTCTCTCTCTGCTACTCCGTGACCCGGTCGCGCTCAGCGATGCCCATCTGCCAGAGCATAAACGCGTAGTCAAACGCCTGTTCACGCAGGGCGTCGTAGCGACCGGATGCGCCGCCGTGGCCGGCGCCAAAGTTTACCTTCAACAGCAGTGGATTGTTGTCGGTTTTCATCGCGCGCAGCTTAGCGACGAGCTTCGCGCCTTCCCAATATGGCACCTGGCTGTCGTTTAGTGAAACTTTGACGAGCGTTGCCGGGTAATTTTTCTTCGCGATGTTATCGTACGGCGAGTACTTCTTCATGTACTCGTAGGCCGGCTTCTCGTTCGGATTGCCCCACTCGATGTATTCGCTCGTCGTCAGCGGCAACGTAGCGTCGAGCATCGTGTTAAGCACGTCAACAAAAGGCACGTGCGACACGACTGCTTTGAACAGGTCCGGACGCATGTTGCTCACCACGCCCATCAACAGACCACCCGCACTGCCGCCTTCAATCACGAGCCGATCGCTCGACGTGTACTTCATCTTTACCAAGGCGTCGGCACAGGCGATGAAGTCAGTGAACGTGTTCATCTTGTTCATCATGCGGCCGGCCTGGCGCCATTCCTCGCCCATCTCACTGCCGCCGCGAATATGCCCGATGACAAAGATCACGCCACGATCGAGCAGGCTCAAGCGATTCGATTCGAACGCCGGCGGGATCGAATAGCCGTACGAACCATAGCCGTAAAGCAGCAACGGCGCGGAACCATCAAGCTTGATGCCTTTGCGATAGACTATCGACATCGGGACCTTCGTGCCGTCTGAAGCGGTCGCAAAAACGCGTTCGGATTTGTAGTTCGCACGATCGAAACCGCCCGGCACTTCCTCCTGCTTCAACAGCGTCGATTTGCCGGTCCGCATGTTGTAGTCAAAGTACGACGTCGGTGTTACGAGCGAGTCGTACGCATAACGGACGACGGACGTATTGAACTCGCGATTAGACGTCAAACTCGCAGAGTAAACCGGTTCGGGGAATTTGATCCGAGTTCGGCTTTTGCTCCCGAAGGTGACGACCTCCAATTGCTGCAAGCCGTTTTCCCATTCAGATAACACAACGTAGTCGGCGAATAGATCGATACCCTCAACCTTCACCTCCGGACGATGCGGCACCAACTCTGTCCAGTTCTTTTCTGAAGGATCGCTTACGGGCGCCGTCACGACGCGGAAATTCTTCGCTCCTTTGTTGGTGCGGATATAGAAGTGATTGAGACGATGATCGACATCATATTCGTGGTCCGGCTGTCGCGGCAGAACCACTTTCAACGAGGCATTCGGATCGTTTGCCGGCAGGTAAAGAGCCTCGGTTGACGTTTTGCTGAAAGAGTGAAGCAGGATCATCGCTTTGTCGCGCGAGCGTCCGGTGCCGATATCAAACAGTTCGTCTTTCTCTTCGTAGACGAGGTCTGTTTTGTCAGTTCCGAGAACGTGGCGGAAAAACTTGTCGCTACGTTTTGTGACCGCATCTTCAGTTACGTAGAAGAACGTTTTGTTGTCGGTGGCCCATGCGAGATTGTTTACGCGTTCGAAACGTTCGGGAAATAGTTCGCCGGTTTTGAGATTTTTGATTTGCAGCGTGTACTGCCGGTAGCCGGTGTTATCAGTGCTGTAGGCGAGAAGATTGCCGTCGTCACTCGGTACGAAGAGTCCGATGCTCATGAACTTCTGTCCTTTGGCGAGTTCATTCTGATCAATGACGATCTCTTCGGGTGCATCGAGACTGCCTTTCTTGCGGCAGTAGATCGGGTACTGTTTACCTTCCTCGGTACGGCTGTAGTAGAAGTAATCGCCCCAGCGATACGGCACCTTTGTATCCGTTTGCTTGATGTGGCTGAGCATCTCTTTGTAGAGCTTCTCTTGCAACGCAGCCGTCGGCTTCATCACTTCTTCGGTGTACGCGTCCTCAGCCTTCAAATGCGCCATTACAGCGGGGCTGTTTCTCTCACGGAGCCAGAAGTAATCGTCGACAAGAGTGTCGCCGTGAATCTTTGTTGTCTTCGCCTTCTTCTCTGCCATTGGTGCTTTACTCGGCGCTGAACCTCCATTCGATTGTGCTCTCAGTGCGCCATTTATTGAAAGCATGGATGATACAAAAAACACGACCGTCAAAAGGTGAATGGATTTGTTGCGCATGATGCACCTTCCTCATCGAGTCAGATTGTGAGAGGGAGACAGGTTTTGGTTTTCGGAAGCCGGCGCACGGCCGGCTTAGTCGTGAACAGTTCAACCTCGTGGCGGGTTTCCCCAACCGGAACCTATGTATTTACCGTCTTCCACTATGCACGGGACTGTCGGATCGCCGCCTGAGTACGAAAACATCTCGGCGCGGCGCGCCTTATCGTTTTGCGCGTCGTAGTCGATGAAGGGGATTCCCTTCTCGGTGTAATACTCGCGCGCTTGCTGGCAATATGGACATCCCGGCTTGGTAAAGATGACTAAGGCCAAATCGTTAACCCCCGGCGTTTTAGTTACAAATTAACGCAGGGAGCGATTATACTGCCGCTGCCTATGAGTGAACAAAGCGCAGCCAGTGGCGGGCTGGACGACTCGGCTGCCGACCTGCTGGATCCGTACGATAAGCTTGTCAGTATCGAAATCGTGGGCAAGAAAGTCAGTGTGCCGGAGAAAAACCGGTTGCTGCGCTGTTTTCAGTACCTCTCCCTCAACACCATCTCTTACGGCGACTTCTGCTGGAACGGCGACTGTACCAACTGCCAGATCTGGTATCACCTCAACGGTCAGACTGAGCAGAGCGATCGGCCCGCACTCTCATGCCGGCTTGAGTGTGAAGACGGCATGGTGATCACCAAACTCAGCCGCTTCATCGAGCTCGAAGGGATTACCAAGTAATTAGTACTTCGGAACACTCGGATCGACTTCGTCTGACCACGCAAGAATCCCGCCCTTCAGGTTAGCTAGTTTTCCAGTGAAGCCGGAACGTTGCAGTGCGTCGATTGCACGGGCGCTGCGTCCACCCATCTTGCAATGCACGACTGTTTCGCGAGTTGGATCGATCTCGTCCATGCGCGCGAGCACCTGAGCCAGCGGGATGTGCACCGAGTTTGGAATGCGCGCGAAGGCGAATTCGTTATCCTCGCGCACGTCGATAATTTGAATGTCCTCGCCGTTGTCGAGGCGTTGTTTTAGTTCGGTTGGAGTGATCTCTTCCATGGCGCCGGTATCTTACGCGTTTGTGGCTGGCGTGCGCTACACTCTGCGGACATGAGATTCGAGTTTTACACCGACGCGCTTGAAAACACGCCCAAGTTGTCAGTCGACGGAACAGTACCCAACAGCATTCACTTCTCGCATTGGGAAGGCAACGAGACGCCCACAGACCTGCGAGCGGATACGTCGACTGAGATCGCGCTGAATCTCGTCGCGTCGCCAGATCGCGATTCGTTCACGAAAGGGATTGACCTCGTCACGAACAATCATTTCGATTGCGACGGTGTGTTGTCGTGCTGGGCCGTGCTGAATGGTGAACGGGCCCTGGAATATCGCGATTTGATGATCGCAGCAGCAGAAGCGGGAGACTTTTCAGAGCATTCGAGTGACGACGGTGTGCGGGTCAGTATCGCGATTCAGGGCGCGGAACAGTCGAGTCCAAACAATGATGACGGTTCGCCGTTGGCGCAGATGCTGGCCGGACGCGAAATGGCAAGTCGTATATCTGAGAACGATGCGCTGGCGTACGAGCTGGTGTTTCCGGAAGTTGAACGATTACTGACGAACGTCAATGCTTACGAGCCGCTCTGGCGCGACGGTTGGAAAGCTGTGGCAGATGCATTGGAAAGTTTTGAACGGGGAGGATCGCAAGTGCGTGAATACGGTGATGCGAAGATCTCAGTGGTAACGCTCGATCCCGGTATTTTCCACGGCGACGGGTTTAGTCCAACCAGACATTCCGCTCCTTTCACAGCGATCTCAAAGTACGCGCATGGCGAACTGTTTCTGATCGGCATACCTGCTGATGGCGGGTGGTTTTATCGTCTCGACTATCCGTACTACTCGTGGGCTGAAACTGTGGTGAGGCCGCGAATTATTCGCCGAGATTTGGCAGCGGCTTTGCGATCGCTCAACGAGCGAGAGGGCAGTGGTAATGTAACGTGGAAGACGGATCATAGAGAGATGACGTCAGCCGCGAAGTTTTTGGATGGAAGCGGTGGATTGATGCCCTCCCGTTTGCAGCCGGACCAGGTGCTCGAGGCTCTCACCACGCGCCAGGTTCAATATGCATGATGCGATCATTATCGGCGCCGGCCCGGCAGGCCTGTCCACGGCTTTCTGGTGCGATGAATTAGGGCTGGACACGCTCGTGCTCGAACAAGCCGACGAGATCGGCGGGCAACTGCACCGCGTTTACAACGCAATTAACAATTACCTCGGCTTGAAAGCACGCAACGGAGAAGAACTACTCGAACACTTTTCCGTAGGCGTCGACGACGCTGGCTTCGATCTGTGGCGAGGAACGGAGATCGAATCGATCGACTTGCGCGCCAAACGAATTTCGTTACGTAGTGGTGAGCAGTTGCACTCGATCGCGATCATTCTGGCGACCGGCGTGCGACCGCGAACGTTGAACATTCCCGGCGAGAAAGAGTTTGCGGGAAAAGGAATAATAGAATCCGCAACTCGCGACCGCGAACTGTTCGCCGGTGAGGACGTTTGCGTGATAGGTGGCGGAGATGCGGCGGCGGAAAATGCGTTATTGCTCGCGGAGGTCTGTCCGACCGTAACGCTGGTCCACCGCAGGCGGAAGTTGCGCGCGCGGCGTGAGTTTGTCGAGCGTTTACAGCCGAATCACGCGGTCACGGTTTTCACGGAGTCGGTGGTCACTCGGATCATCGGCGCGGATCGCGTTGAGGCGGTTGAGATACTGCGCAAAGACGGATTGAAGCCGTTTCAGTTGGCGGTGCGTGGTGTGCTGATTCGCATCGGAGTTGAGCCGAATACCGATCTGTTTCGCGAACAGTTGGAGTTGGACCAGCAGGGTTATGTCATGGTGAACGGGGAGCAGGAAACAAATGTGCCGATGGTGTTCGCTGCCGGTGATGTTTCGAACCCGCTAGCGCCGACAATCAATAGCGCGACGGGCGCGGGCGCGACCGCCGCGAAAGTCATCGCCGCACGACTGAATGCGTAAAGAATCCATGGCTGAAGTCGAGATTGAAGCTCCGTATTCTGACGCGCACATCGCGGCGTACCCGGTGGAATACATTGCCGGCATAGATCTTTACAACGCAGGCGAGTTTCATGCGGCGCACGACGCGTGGGAAGAACGCTGGATGGACGAAGTTGGACCGCAGGAGAAACTGTTTTTGCAGGCGATGATTCAGTCGGCGGTCGCGTTTCATCATTTGGACATCGGCCGCCCGGGTGCGGCGCGGCAGATGTATTTGCGTGCAAAAGAGAAGTTTGCACGGTTAGGATGTTCGGTGTTCATGTCATTAAACCTTGAGGATTACCAGGCGCAACTTGATTCGGCGTTGTCGTGGTTGTTGAGTGTGCCGGATCCGCGAGAGTTGACGATGCCGGCGATCGTGCCGCCGAAGATTCGTTTGTTGGCGGCCGTTGATGAGTTTGATTAGGAAGGTGTTTGTGCGCATTCTAAATTCGACGCGAATGATATTGCTGGCGGCGTGGTTTGGCGTAGCGCTGTTTTTCAGCGCCGTGGTTGCCCCCGCGGCGTTTGGGGTTTTGCGATTGTATGGTTTGCCGAACGCGAGTGAGATAGCGGGCGCAATCGTGTCGCGTTCGCTTTCGGTCGTAAACATCGTGGGGTTTGTGATCGCGTTGTTGCTGGCGATTACGATATTCGCGAGACGCGATTCCGCCGGGCGAAAGAGCTTTCTCGCGGAGGGTATTTGCCTTGCGGTGGTCGCGTTGATGACGGGCTTGGGCCACTGGGTAATCGCGGCTCGCATGCGAGCTTTACGAGCAACGATGCTCCTGCCGATCGATCAACTAACGCCCGATGACGCGCGTCGCGCGGCGTTCAACAGCCTGCATGGGTATTCGGTGATTGTGCTCTCGCTTGCTATGATTGCGGCCCTGGTCGCACTGGTGTTGATGGTCCGAAGCGGGCCGGTAACTTCAAAAGGGAGAAGCGAAGTAGGTGGAGATCCTCGAGGACATTGATGGTTGGCGGCGACGTTATGCCGACTGGAAACAGGGTGGTGGATCGTCCCGCGAGGAGGACGTGAATGAGGATTATCCGTTTGTGCGCAATCGCCGCGCGCCGTTCACGCCCGCGCGCCGTGCGCTGCCGATGTTGAATCTCGCACTGATCAGTTCGGCGGGCGCTTACATTGATGGCACGCCGGAATTTGCAAACGATTCAGATGCTAGTTTCAAAGAGATTCCGATCGACGTCCAGGGCGAAGATCTTCGTTACTTTGCTCGCGGTTACGATCCGGCCGCGGTTCAGCAGGACATGAATGCCGAGATTCCGATCGAACGACTGCGTGAATTCGAGAACAACGGGATTATCGGTCAACTAAATCCGGTCTTCTGGAGTTTTAGTGGTTTCATTCCTGATGCAGCCCGGATTTCCGACGAACTCGTGCCGGCGTTGCTCGACAGAATCAATCGTTACGAAGTGCAGGCGGCGTTGCTGGTGCCGGCGTCAAGACTGTGTCATCAATCGGTTGGTCTGTTGGCGCGGGCGATCGAGCTTGCCGGCATTCCGACGATGACGCTGGCAGTTTTGAAAGACGTCGCTGAAATGGTGCGTCCGCCGCGCGTCGCGTTCTACTCCGGCGAATTGGGTAGTGTCGCAGGCAAACCAAACTGGCCCGAACATCAACGTCGTATTCTCGATGAAGCGTTGCGGCTGATCGAGCCGATCGACCAGCCGGGAATTCGAAAGCTGACGGTTGAGTTGGAGAGCCAGGTCGAAAAATCTCGCGGCGAACGTTAACTTCATCCCCTAAAATCTTGAAACGAAACATCGCAGCCTTCATCCTCGCGCTCCTCGCCGCCACACTTATTTATCTGTTTTTTGCCCCAGTGCCGATCACGCCCGCTGCGTGGACGCCGCCGGCCGACCCGGGGCTGTTTGGTCGATACGAACAGAATTCGCGTCTCGCGTCCGTGCAACGATTAAGTCTCGGCCAGGGGCACGCGCCCGAGGACGTGGCGATTGATGCTGACGGAAAGATCTATGGCGGATTTGAGGACGGTCGCATAGTTCAACTGGCTGCGGATGGTACGCAGCCGCGCGTGTTCGCTAACACGCAAGGCCGTCCGCTCGGACTCGTTTTCGATCGCGAAGGCAATCTGATCGTCACCGATGCTGTGAAAGGGTTGTTGTCGATCAATAAAGCCGGTGAGGTGAGGCTATTGGCCGATGAAGCCGACGGCGCGAAGTTTGGTTGTTTGAACGATCTCGACGTGGCAGCGGATGGAACGATTTATTTCACAGAGGCGTCGCACAAGTTTCCGATGTCACAGCACGTCAGCGACCTGCTCGAGCACCAACCGAACGGTCGTTTGCTCGCGTGGAATCCAAAGACGCAGCAATCCCACACGTTGCTACGCGACATTTACTTCGCAAACGGCGTCGCCGTTAGTCCTGACCAGTCGTTTGTGTTGGTGGCCGAGACAGGTATGTATCGTGTACGCCGCGTTTGGTTAAGTGGTCCGCGAGCCGGTCAGTCGGACATTTTTATCGACAATCTTCCGGGCTTTCCGGACGGCATCTCTTCAAATGGCAAAGACAAGTTCTGGTTAGCCCTCGTCACGCCTCGGCAAGCTATGTTCGATCGCCTTCTGCCGCACCCATTCCTGCGCAAGGCCGTCTATCGCTTACCGAAGTCTCTCCAGCCAGCTCCGCAACGTTACTCCTTCGTCCTCGCCCTGGACCCTCAAGGCCGAGTGATCGATAACCTCCAAAACGGCTCGTCCGGCTGCTACTCTCAGATCGCCAACGTCGTCGAGCACAACAACACTCTTTACTTCGGCAGCATCGGCGAAGACACTTTGGGGCGTTTCGTACTCCGCTAAGCCCTCCAGAATCAGTGAATTCCACTACTCGATCCATGTATCCACTTTAGCCATGTGTATAGCCGCGTATCAATGCGGTTGCTTTGCCTAAAAAGTGAGGTTTGCCTAAGAACTCGGCCATTTGCCTAAAAAGTAAAAAAGCTGTCAGTCTTCGCCGCGCCGGAGCGCGTTTCAAGCGAAGATGATCAGAACGCTATTTATTTTTCAACCGCCGACGATACAACCGTCCGGCTTCATACTCTCCATAGAGCCGCATGCGGCGAAAGCCCGCGCCGGAGACGTACATGCTATAGAGCGCGGCCAGTGACACCACACTGATACCCGTCTCTTTGTGCCAAATGTTACATCGGGATTCCGCCGACATTTCGATCAGCGTTTCCAGAATCGCATCTGCGAGCAAGTCCGGGGTTTGCTTGGATTCTAGAAGGTCTATGGTGGTTTGGGCTGCTTGCTCACAACCCGCAATGGTATCTTTGTTAGGCATGGTCGATTCCTTCCCTAAACCAGTAGGATCGGCTGTGAAGGGGCTGGTATTCGCTCCAACGAATGCCAGTCCCGCTCTTGCGAGGTCGGGCCACTATAGAGACATAGTTTCATCGGTGCAAGGTTCAATCTGCGGTCTATCTACCTATAGCACTCCGAAAAAAGTTTTCCACAAGATATAGGTTGACACGAACTTTGCGGAGGAATATATTTTCGTCCGAGTTTAGCCCCTCGGACTCGCTAGGTTGCGCCATCCGCGAACTCCACCAAAACAAGATCGACAGGAGATCGTGTTGCTGCAAACGAAGCGGGTTTTTCTTTTAAGAGCGTGAGGTAATTTTGTAGAGAAGATTTAAAACGAAAAGGCCGGGCCGTTACCCCGGACTTTGCGTTGATTCCAAACAGGAACCGAATATGGCCTTTTCAGCGTCAACCGTTATAGCGGTCGAGTCGTGTCGTATTCTACTCACGACCCGCCAAAAGTCAATCACAAAATGCAAAGAAGTTTGCGCGGAGGGGAACGTGTCAGCGTCCCCCTCCCGCTTATTGGGAGGGCGAGGCCGAACGGCTCAGGCGGGTATCTCGCAAATTACCAGAAACCGGTTCGACTCCGGTCGCCCTCTCCAATCTTTCAAGAAGTGCGCTTGGATGCAGTTGCGTTCCTACGAGGTTTATTCCAATAGGGGCTTTTACAATTAGGGCAACGCTTCGGTTCAGTCTCGGAGTCGCGTGGCAACCATTCATGCGTGCATCGTCCACAAACCCATAGCCAAACCGTTCTTTTTACCTTCGGCATGGCAAGATGCTAGCTCAAATAATATGCTCGGTCAAGTAGCATAATTCGCTTGACGGTCTATGCTATCTGAGATAACATTGTCGGCGTTGAAATTGTAGTGGGCTTCTAACGATTCCAGTCGCCAGAAGCCCTATTGAAAACCAAAGGCGATGACTCGCACCCGGTTCCCAAGCAAAGCCATTGTGAGTCAGTCGCCAGCCAGAAGGCAAGGAGATCGACGCAATGGATAACGCGAGAGAACTACGAGGTCTTGAGATTGCAGCCAAAGCAAAACTACAGCGGCAGGGTGATGTTTGGTATGTTCCCTCCCAGTCCGGGAATTCCCCCCAACGCGGCGGCGGTCAATACATAGTAAAGCCGGACGTATCTAATCCAAGCTGCACATGTCCCGACCATGAGGTACGCCGCGTCAAGTGCAAACACATCTATGCGGTCGAGTATACGATTCAGCGCGAGTATGCGACTGACGGCGAGACAACAACTTTAACCGAGACTGTCACCGTCAGGAAAACCTACAAGCAGGAGTGGCCAGCCTATAACGCGGCACAGACCAACGAGAAAGATCACTTCCAATCTCTTTTGCATCAACTCTGTCAGGGTATTGGTGGACCATCGCAGAAGATGGGACGCCCGCGCCTGCCGCTTGAGGACATGATCTTCGCGGCCACTTTCAAGGTTTACTCTACCGTGTCCGGTCGGCGCTTTATGAGCGATCTGCGCGATGCTCATCTCAAAGGCCACATATCCCAGGTTCCGCACTACAACTCGGTGTTCAACTACTTCGAGAGCGAAGCGTTGACACCGTGTTTGGAAATGCTGATTGAAGAAAGCAGCTTACCGCTCGCGGCAATCGAAAAAGATTTTGCGGTCGATTCATCCGGTTTCTCTACTTCGCGGTTTGTACAATGGATGAAGGCGAAGTACACGAATCCGCGAATGCTGGAAGCGCGAGATTGGGTAAAGGTTCACCTGATGTGCGGCGTCACAACGAACATCGTTACGGCCGTAACGATCACCGACCGCTTTGCTGCCGACAGTCCGCAATTCAAGCCTTTAGTTGACGCGACAGCGAAAAACTTTGTGATGCAGGAAGTCTCTGCGGACAAGGCTTACATTTCACGTGCAAACCTCCAAGTCGTTGTAGACCACAACGCGATGCCATATATACCGTTCAAGAAGACCAGCAAGCCGGGGACGGTAGGACTTGGCCCAAACCGCGCACTCGGCAGGAAAGCTACTGAGAGACAACAGGGCAATCTCTGGCGGCAGATGTACCACTACTACGAGTTCAACCACAACTGGTTCATGCAGCAATATCACAAGCGGAGCAACGTCGAATCAACCTTCTCAATGATCAAGGCCAAGTTTGGCGACAGCCTCAGAAGCAAGACCAAAACGGCGCAGATCAACGAAGCCCTTTGTAAGATACTCGCGCACAACATCTGCTGCGTTATCCAGTCCATGTTTGAACTGAACATCAAGCCTCAGTTCTGGAACGAACCTGTCTGTTAGAAAGTAACCCGTCTGTTTCGTTAATCCACCTACATTGAGTAATTACCGTTAGTAACTACTAACGGTAATTGACTAGTCTTGTATACTAATCTGGACTATCAATACGGATCACTATTAGTAAATACCTTCGCGGATCACAAGTAGGAACGACCAATGGGGACTACTACTAAGGAAATCGGCGAAGTGCTTCTTCCGGGATGCCGGTGTCGTTGTGGGCACGAGTGGCTTCCTCGTAAGAATGAGAAGCCTGATGTCTGTCCAAAGTGCAAGAGTCCGCGTTGGGATAAGCCTTATGTCGATAAAAACAGAATCACGAAACGTTTGAAGTGATGCGCCCCGAAACTTTATTGACGTGTCCAATTCGCGGAAGACTTAACGCCGCGAGGATTGCTAAAGATGGCCTTACGATAACGGAGGAGGCCCGCAGAATTGAGTTTATAAACTTTTTGATAAGTCGCGACTATCCCGCGGATCAGATCGCGGTCGAGACAGTAGTCATAAAGAACCTGGGAGAGTCAGGGCGCAACAAGTTAAGGGCGGACGTAATTGTATACGATCAGCCGCTCAGTAAAATTCAAGTGTTAAGCAGTAAAGAGGAACAACTTAACCACGCCCTACTTGTAGCAGAGATCAAGCGCGATTCGTCTAAGAAAAAGTCGGCGCTTGATTGCCAGCTTCGGCCCGCTATGGCGCAGTTGGCCGGACTCAGGGTAATGGGCGCTTATTGGGACGATGTAACTCGCCTTTTGTTCGTCAAGACGCTGGTCAACAAGGATGGTGAGGAGTTTGTTGAAATCTCGGAGGAGTCGCTTGAGCACCTTCCCGCTTACGGTGTTAAGTACAAGGGAAAGCCCGTAACAATCGCCGATCTTTGGCCGCCGACAAATCTCGTTGCTACCTTGTTTAGAGTTGCCAATGTCATGCGCTCTCATGGAATAAATGATGAACAGATCCGCTATAAGGAAACCGTCAAGCTGATTTTAGCGCGGTATTGTGACGAACGGGCCGCCGCAGTGTCACGAGACAAAAAACTCTCTCTTCAGGTTTACCCCGGCAAAGACGATGGGTTCGCTGACAGGGTGAACAAGCTCTATGCGGTTTCTGCAAACCGATACAAGCAAGCAAAAACATTGTTCTATCCCACCACTGGTTCAGAGTTACCAGAACGAACACTCCGAGAAATAGTCCGTCTGATACAAGGCATAGCCTTTACAAAGGCTGGTATCGATGTGATGCAGGAAATCTTCCTGTCATTTGTTCCGGCTGTTTTCAAAACAAATCTAGGACAGTATTTCACTCCACTGACACTCGTTGACGCAATGGTTGATTTTGCTCAGGTTGGACCAAACGATAAGGTTGCCGATCCCGCGATGGGGACAGCGGACTTTCTTGTTGCGGCGATGGGCTTCCGCCAACAACAAGGTGATGACGACATACGTCAGCGGATGTTTGGAATGGACGTTGACCAGAAGGCGTATGATCTTGCCGTTATCAACATGATTCTAAACCGAGACGGACAGGGAAACCTTCATCCGTGGGACTCGATAGAACAGCATCAGGTATGGTCCGAGGAGATGGGGGTCGCTCTTTGCAATCCCCCGTTTGGAAAAAAGAGCATAGAAACACGGTATGCCGTCTTAGAGCACTATGATCTAGGCCATCAATGGCAGTTTAGTGCCGAAGAGCGTCGATGGGTTAAAGCTGACATCATTTTACCGTCGCAGCAACTTGGACTCCTTTTCATTGAGCGTTGCTACAAGCTGCTAAGTGACGGCGGGCGGCTTGGGATTATTTTGCCCGAGGGTTATCTGTGCACGGGCAGTTATGGATACGTCCGCCAATGGATATTGGATCACTTACGGGTCATTTGCCTGATTGAACTACCAAGAAGGATGTTTCTTAAATCCGATGCCGACCTTCGCTCCAACATTCTCGTGGGCCAAAAGTTATCAGCAAAAGATCTGACCGAAGCGGTCAAGCGTGACTACCCCATCTATACAGATTTAGTGCGCAAGGTTGGCTATAAACTTGGCGCTGGTTACGCGCCCGTCGCTAAGAGAAATCCTGAGACGGGAACAGAGTTGCGAGATCAGAACAATCGCATAATTCTTGAATCCGACTTCACGGGGATACGCGAGCGTTTTCGGAGTTTTACTAACGAGTGGAAATGGCATCGCAGTTTACGCTATCAACCAATCACGGGTGATGAGTTTTCCGGAGGTAAAGTATCTGACATCATTCACCATCCGGATCTGGATATGAAGCCGCGAAGACTCACTCCTAACGCGCTTCAGAACAAGCGCCGCATTGAGAGTGGTCCTCACATTAGGCTTGGAGATGTAGCCGATGTGGTTGAAGAAGGCTTTGATCTCCTTAGCGATGGCGCGAACAGGCTATGGGAGCTCGTTGAGGGAATGGACATACGCGCCAATGAAGGGGTGGTCGTACCTCAATTCCCTGCGCGACATTGGCAGATTGCGGATAAGAAGGGTCGCATGGTTTATCGTCTCACGCAGGGAGACATTGTGATCGGACTGGTTCGACCGGAGCGAAGGAATATCGGCATGTTGCTTCATTCAGGAGACTCTATAGTAGGAAGTCCCGATGGTGTCGCTGTCGTGCGCGTGCAGCCTGAGCATTCTAAGCAGTATCCACAAGAGTGGCTATTCGCGGCATTGCGCTCCGAGGCGTCACGTATTCAGTTATGGACGGAATCAGGCGGCACTAGCTACGGGAAGTTATCATCTAAGCATATCGAGAATTTGCTTATTGCCGTCCCTTCTGACAGTGACATCGAGAAGATTGCCCTAAGTGTTAAGTTATGGGCGAATAACTTTGCCACCGGTTTTCGGGGATGGACCACCATTGGCTCACCAGAAGATCGCCGCCCGATTATTAATTCCGCGATCATTGGTCTCGACTCAGACGAAGAAGACGATAACTAAGCGCAAGCCCCAAGGAAGAAAAGTAGGGGTTTTTCACTGACACAGGGGTACTCAAGTGTCACCGCTGTATACGTTGCCCAAAAACGTAGCAGTCTGCCCATAAAGTCCGAAGAATCAGCAACTTATTAGGCAAAGCCCAATGCGGTGTCGCGTTCGGTCTTCGAAAAGGCTAGCAATCCCGATCAAGCGCGTATTGGTGTTTAATGGGTATCCAAAAAGCGGTACTATCGCCCGCAGTTGCCCATCAGCGCGTGTGAGGCGCTAAGTGTCCCAAGCAAAGACTTTAAACGTAAATACACACAACTCCACGTTCGCGGCACAGTTCTTGTAATCCATAAAACTGAATCAGAAATTTGCACAAGCCGGTCGGGTGCGGCAACCCCCCTCTTGTTGGAGTAGAGAAAAACGACATGATCAACTTGTTATCAGCAGCGACTTCGGTGCCGAAGAATGTTTTTCGGACATCGGAGTTGGTGGGCAGCCTGATGCATAAGCTCTCCCCGGAGCTTATTAATACTATCGGCGCTCTTGGCGTCGACCAACGATACTCGGTCCTCGACAACTACCCCGAGTTCCTTTCTGGCAAACCAAAACTAGCAACCAGTTCCACTACCGAACTCGGCGTCGCCGCTACGCGACGCTGCATTCAGGAGTGGGGCGGCGATCCCAATCGCATCGGTTTGCTGGTGGCAGCTACCAATACACCGGACCAAATGCTGCCTTGCCTGGCTTCCGAAATCATGGGAAAAACGCACGGGATACTTACCCGTTCGTTGCGCACAGTCAGCATGCAGGCGCAGGGCTGTTCTGTGTTGTTGAAATCAATCGAAGTCGCGCAATGGTACCTCGCGGCAAATCCCAGCAAACTGGCGATCGTGGTGATGGCGGAAGCGCACACGCCTTACGTCGCTCCACTGCTGCGGGATGAGTACTCGGGTTATCGCGAACTCGTGAGAATGCGTAAGGATGGGAAACTCGATTCTGAAAACTTCGAGCAACAACGATTGGACACCACGTTCGTCATCCAATCGATGCTCTTCGGCGACGGGGCCGTAGCGTTGCTCGTGGGAACAGAAGAGGGAAAGCCGGCGTTTGGACCAATTTCTCATCTGACCAATGACCAGCCGAACGATATGAACTTGTTGACAATGATCAGCAACAGTTCGCATCCGTTCCTAAAAGGCAGGCCGCAGTATTTCATGCAGCCGAGCGTGCCGGCGCGCGGCGCGCACTACGCAGTGACGACCGTCAAAAACGTGTTGCAACACCCTGACTCGCCAGTGTCAGACATTCAGGAAGTCGACGATTGTTTGATCCACACCGGCAGCAAGAAGATTCTCGACGGCGTTTGTTCTCAACTCGACTTGAACCCTGAGTCAGAAAAGGTGCATGGCTCATACCAAGTCCTGCAACGCTACGGAAACCTTTCCAGCGCCTCAACCGGCTTCATGCTGGCGGAAAAAGGCGAATGGTCGGGCCCGGCGATCGTGGTGGGATTTGGAGTTGGATTTACTGCGAGTGCGGGAATAATGAACTTTAACTAACCGGTTGAAGCTGTCGCGCCAGGGCGTTGAGGGTTGAGCCGACCTGCGAGAAGTCGAATGGTTTGCCGATGATCGCGTCGACGAGATCTTCTTCGCCTGTTGGCGGCGGTGTGGTTGGTCCATAGCCGGTCACGAGAATGATGCGGACGTTGGGCCAATCCTTGCGAATCAACCGCGCGGTCTCCCACCCGTCCATCTCCGGCATTGCGAGATCCGTAAACACAAAGTCAAACTCGCCCTGCCGCAGCTTCTGCACCGCTTCCTGACCGCTACCAGCTAACTGGACCTGGTGATTCACAGACAACAGCATCTCCGCGAGTGTTTCTCTAACAGGCGCTTCGTCATCAACAACCAGAATCCGCAGCCGGGGAATTTCATCAGAGTGAATCTCGACCTCGTCAGGAGATGATTCGGACAGCGCCGCCGGCAGGTCGATGGTGAACGTGGTGCCGTTGCCTGGCTGAGACGCGACACTGATCGATCCTTCATGCCGTTCGATAATGCTGTAGCTCACGGACAGACCGAGGCCCGTACCATGCGCGCCTTTCGTTGAGAAAAACGGTTCGAAGATCTTCGATCGCACGTCGTCGGGCATGCCCATGCCGTTGTCGCTGAACTTGAGCTGTAGCCGGTCATCCTGGCGACGGCACATGATAAAGATCTTGCCGCCACGCGGCATTGCATCGACTGCGTTTACGATCAAATTAACGAACACCTCGCGCAATTCAGACGCACTGCCGTAGGCGTTGTGGCCTTCTTCAGCTTCAAGGCGCACCTGGTATTCGAGACCGCGCAGTCGTGCCTCATTTTCCCAACGCGTGCGCGTGATCTCGATCGCATCGTTCAAGAGACTGCCGACGTCCAGTAATTCAAATTCTTTAACAGGCGACTTACGCGCAAATGTCTGGATACGTCGAACCGTGGCGGCCGCATCTTCAGCGGCGGTTTGGATGATGTCGAGGTTGCGAACGAGTGCGGCGTCGGTTACTTGACGGCGCAGCAGTTGCGCGCGGCCGAGTATTGCCGCAAGCGAATTGTTGAAGTCGTGTGCGACGCCCGATGCCAGTTGGCCCAACGCACGCAACTTATCAGCGCGCGCCGCTCGTTCGCGTTCCTCTTTTTGTTCGGTGATGTCACGCGCAATGCCCAGCACGCCGGTGGTTTTGCCTTCAACGACGAGCGGGGAGTTGTCGACGCGCGCGTGCCGTAAACGACCATCGTGTGAGAAGTAGCGCATCTCGTATGTTTGCGCCACGCCGGTCAACGCAGCAGCGAGTTTTTCGCGCACGAGTTCGCGATCGCCTTCGTAAACCATATCGAGCAACGGCCGGCCGATAAATTCATGCCGCTGAAACCCGAGACCCTGCAAAGTCGCCGTGTTGCACCACTTGAAATTCCCGTCGGGGTCAACCGCGTAAATTGATTCTCGAGCACTCTCGAGAATGTTGTTCAGCAACGACTGATGCTCGCGAGCCACCGCCTCGACCTTGCGCAGTTCGGAAAGATCGCGCGCCGTGCAGACCACAGCCAACGTGTTGCTGGCTTCATCAAGCACCGGTTCGACCGAAACCAGTAAAGGTCGATTCAAACGCTCCGGCGTGATCTCGATCGTCACACTGCGGCCAGTTCCAATCGCCCTTTCAACTACGCATGCCTCATCTTCTTCACTTGTGCGCAAGATATCGCAACACTTGCGTCCGAGCAGCAGCCGCGGATGAAGGGCTTCCATTGCGGCGCCCGCGCGATTCACACGTTTGAGCTCGCCCGAGCGATCGAAGATGAAAATGCCGTCAGTCATCGCGTCAAACGTTGTTTCCCACTCGGTTTTTCCGCGCGCGACCATCTCGAACAACTCCGCCTGCCCGATACCAATGGAAAGTCTCTCGGCGAGCGCCTCCACCAGCATTACTTCATCTTCAGTCCAACGGCGAATGCGGTCTGTTTGATGAATGCTCAACACGCCGCGAAACTGTCCTTTGACGATCAGCGGGTAGTTGATTTGCGAGCGAATGTTAAGTAGCTCCGCGTGTGTGCGAACGTATTCACGCAACAGAAACGACTCGTCTTCGTAGTTCAACGCATCGTCGACGATCAGCGGCTCACCCGAAGTAGACAGCCGGCGGCCAATCGGATGATCGTCGCCGATCGGCATCGGCTTGATGCTCGTCACGTCTGGTCCGAGAAATTCGTGCTCGAGTGGTGAGCCGATTTCTTCGCTAACAGAAAGGAAGATATGAACTCGCGAGGCAGCGAGCGCGCGACCGAGTTCACGAGTGGCCGTGCCGATCACTTCCGGCATGCGCAACGACGCACGAATTGCGGTCGTCAAACGATTCACCAGCGCCTCGCGAATCGAAGTGCTCTCCGCTTTCTGGTAAAGCTCAGCCTGGCGAATGGCGATTCCGGTCTGGTCCGCCACGGCCTTCGCCATGGCGATGTCTGCTTCGGTCCATTCTCTGAGTTGCTTGGTGGTCGATAATGCAAACGCAGCCGGAACATCGTCGCCGACTCTAATCGCCACGTACATGATTGACCTCACGTCGGCTTTCGAAAGGATGTTGCGGTAAAGATCCGCGATCCTTCTGTCGTTAGCAGCGTCGGTGAAAGGCAGAACACCCGTTTCGTCCAGCGCTTTGATCAACGCCTGGAGATGAGACAAAGCGAAATCTGACGCCGCCGGTTGCACTCCCTCCGCGTGATACTCGGCGACGTTCATCGCACACCTTCCACGGCCGTCGCGCATGAACAACGAACAACGATCCACGGCTAGATACGAACCAAGCTCGCGCACCGCGGTCTTGTAAATTTCGTGACTATCAAGCGAACAACGGATCGCCTGCGAGATGCGGTGAACCATTCCCTCGCGTTGAGCCTGTTGGGCCAATGCTTCTTCCGCGTGCCGGCGTTCCGTGATGTCGACACCTACGCCCGCGACATACTTGTTACCCGAAGCGTCGATAGTGGGAAACTTGAAGACGAGCCAATGGTGCGGCGTGCCGTCCTCGGTGGGTATGGTCTCGATGACCTGTTCTGCTTGTCCTGTGTTGAGGATCTTTAGATCGTGCTCGTGAGTCTGGACGGCAGTCGCCGGAGGCATCCAGTCGAAACTCAGGCGGCCTTTGAGAAAACTGAGACTCTGACCAAACAACCGTTCGAAAGGTTTGTTGACGTAAACGTAGCGTCCCGCGTGATCTTTCATGAAAGCCACGGCGGGACTGTTGTCCATGAAACTGTTGAAGAACGCCTGCGTCTCGCGCAACGCTTCTTCTGAATACTTTCGTTCCGTGAGATCGCGCGCGATGCCCTGTACGCCGACGGGCTTTCCATCGCGAAAGATCAAGCGCGTACTGACTTCCAGCCGCACGCGACGTCCTTTTTTCGAGATGATATCGATCTCGTAAACAGTCGAAACATGCTCGGCTGCTTTGTGCGCGATCATCTCGCGTGCGAGGTCGAGATACTCCGGGGCAATCACGTCGGCGACGTTCATCCGCATCGTTTCTTCGCGCGAGTAACCGGTGATTCGTTCACCGCTGCGATTGAGTGACGTGAAGTTGCCGTGAAGATCGTGCGTGTAGATGATGTCGTTGGCGTTTTCGAAGAGCTCGCGATAACGCGCCTCACTCTCACGAATCTCCTGGCCAATACGATGACGTTCGACCAGCCGCGCGACTTTTACGAGCAGTTCTTCGTTACGGAAGGGAAGGTCCAGGTAGTCGTCGGCGCCGGCGTAGAGTCCTTCGATCCCGGCATCGTTCGATTTGCGAATACCGCTGATCAGCAGCACGGGAACGTAAGCGGTCTGCGGGGCTTCCTTTAGCCGCCGGCAAAGCTCCAGCCCACCAAGCACCGGCATCACGACGTCGCTGACGACCACGTCCGGAGCAAACGAGCGGGCCAGTTCGAGACCTTCAGCCCCATCCGCTGCGGCGGCGACTTCGTAACCTTCGAGTTTCAGGAGCTCAACAAGAAGATCGAGAATCTTCCGATCGTCGTCAACGATCAGTACTCGGCCTCGGTCTGAGGTGCTGGTGGTCATTTATGTTCGTTATTCCGAACGACTTTGAGAATTACCTCGGGAGGACCAGTTGGAGTGCGGGAGTTCTGGCGCCAGAACAGACGCGCTGGCGGGAAGGAGTATAACAGGTTTAACGAAACCTTGTCACTGCGTTAGATCCAGGAGTAGTGAGCCAGTTTGGATTTCTGAGAGCGATTAACGCCGAAGGCGTTCGCTAATTGCAGCCCAGCGTTGGAGCGCAGCGACAACGCTGGGTAACAAATAATAAAAACGGACCAAACCCTGAAAGGGTTTATCTCGCGCCGAACCCTTTCAGGTTATGAAGTGAGTGGTGATAAATGGTCTCCCAACGTTGTCCCAACCCTGGGTCACAATACCAAAAGAAGAAAGGTAACGCTGAAAGCGTTGGCGAACTGTGCACGAACTACTCGCCAACGCTTTCAGCGTTGCACACCACTGGTTCTGGTGTTCCCAGGGTTGAAGCAACCCTGGGCTGCAATTAGCGAACGCCTTCGGCGTTAACTGCACTCACGAAATTCACGGCGTTAACTGCACTCGACGAAATTCACGGCGTTAACTGCACTCACGAATTCAAATTGACCCACTACTGATTCCAGGGTTTACGGTGATCGCGAGCGTTTGCGTACCTACTTCCTGGGATTAGTCCTGAACGCGTTTTCGGCCCGGCGTTTCCGGGTTCGCCGTCTTGGCGAAATAGCCGGTGCGATAGTTGAGTTTCAGGTTCTGCTGGCGCAGCGCCGGATTCACCAGCTGAATCTCGATGCGGCGGTATGAGCCGTCGCGCGCTTTGTTGCTCGGTGAGTAGGCCACGAGATATTGCTCGCGCAGATCGCGTTGGATCTGCGTGAAGGCATCGTTCAGGTCGCGCTCGTGCCTGGGAAAATAAGCGCGGCCTCCGGTCGCTTCCGCAATCTTTCTGAGCGAGCCTTCGTCGACGTTGAACGTGTAACGGTCTCCGATGCCGATCGCATAGATCAGCGCGTCGGCTTTTTGTGCACGTTCGATAGCGTCGTGAATCTTCATCCGGCTGCTGGTGTCGTCGCCGTCTGTGAGCAGGATGATTGCGCGGCGCGTGTGTTCAGCCGAAGCGCTAATCAACTCTTCAGCGGTGGCCCACACGGCATCCCAAATCGCGGTCGAGCCGGCGATGCTTTGATTCGTTCCCGAGATGGGCGGCGTTCCGTTCACGACCACACCACCACCGATGTAGCCTGACGGCGGCACAAACTCAACGCGATCGATCGCGCGGCGCAGCCGGTCTACGCTGCCAGTGAAGCCTTGTTCGAGTGTCGTTTCGCCGGTGAATGAAACAATGGCTGCTTCGTCTTTGTTACCCCGCAAAACGTTTTCGAGAAACGCGCGCGCCGCGGCTTTCTCGTCTGGAAGTGTGCGTTCTTCAGACGCGCTGGTGTCGATCAGAATCGCGAGCGAGAGTGGAAGATCGATATTAGTTTGAAACGTGAAGATCTCCTGCTGCTGCCCGTCTTCCAGCACGCGGATGTCTTCAGCTTTGAGATCGCTGATGAACCGCTTGTTCTTGTCGGCAGCGGTGAAAAAGATGTTCGTAAGGTTGGTATCAAACTTGACGACTTCGTCCGAGTCCTGCGGCAACTCTTCACGACGCGGAGTCGGTGAAGGAGACGGGGCGGCCATTGGTCCAACGCCCGAGACACTCGCCTCCGTCTTTGCGGACAGCGCCACGCCTGCACACAGTAATGCTGCAACAACGAGGAGTAGTACAAATGGACGAGTCAATTCTCGGTAACGCATCATTAAACTTTCCCGGCAAACTTTTACGGCATCACGCTATCAGCTATGGCTTTGTAGCCACGTTTCGTTCTGACTTTTAGATCTCCATGACCGTCAGAGAGTTTTACGTCGATCTTTCTGAACGTGCCGTCGTAACTCTTATTCGTCGGGTTGTAAGTTACCAGATACTGTGCCCGCAGCTCTTTCGAAATCTTCGTAAACGAACGCTCGAGCGAAAGCATGTCGCCCGTGAAGAACGCGAAGCCACCCGTTTCTTCCGCGAGTGTTTGCAAGTCTCGATCTTTCTTGTCAGAGACTTGTCCGGCCTCGACGCCGGGCACGGTACCTAAGAAACCGGCCTTAGTTGAGATCGCGAAGATCGTTGTTTCGGTTCGCTGTGCGATATCGATCGCGTCGCGAATGTTCGCGCGACTGTAGGTGTCTTCACCGTCAGTCACTACGAGCAAAACGCGGCGGCCCGGAACGGAACGCATCTTCTCGTCGCAAAACTGCCAAATCGCATCGAAGAGCGCGGTCTGCTTGCCCATCTTCTTCACGCTGTAGACGGCTTTGTCGAGCAGGTCGAGCCTGTCAGTGAAATCCTGAAGCAACGTGATTTGATCATCAAACGTGCCGAAGAGCACGCGATCCTTGCGCGGCTTCACCACTGTTTGAATAAAGTTCATCGCCGACTCCTGCTGGAATTTCAGTTTGCCGGCCGTTGAAGGCGACGTGTCCATCAACACGGCAATGTAGAGTGGAGTCGTGAGCGAGAGATCGTCTGAAAACGTTTCGATCGCTTGCGGCACTTTGTCTTCGAGAATGACGAAATCGTCTTTGGTTAGACCGGCGACAAACTGACCTTTCTTGTCGGTCACCGTGATCGGCAAACGTACGCGCCTGACGAAAATCTTCTCAGTGCCTTGTGGGTCTCCGCCCGGCGGCGGTGTTGGCGATGGCGAGGCTTTCGGGTTCTGCGCACAGACGGACAACGCGACGGTCACAATAATGCAAGCTGCCGCCAAAGATTTGAATAAAATGCGTGTTAAGGCTGTCGACATGCGATTCGGATTATAGTTCAGACGCTGTCCGGAGTCTGCCTGGACGACGCGATTTCGATGCGTTCAAGTCTGTAGCTGTTGCCCTTTTACGGGAAACACTTACAATGAATCTCACGATATACGGCCCAAGTTAGTCGCGCAAGGAATTCCACCTTCGATGCCCGACGGCTCAAATAATTCGGATTCGAGCGGCCCAGATCAACTCCCTGCGTTCATCGCCCATTATCGCATCTTGCGCAGACTGGGCAAGGGAGGCATGGGTGAAGTGTTCCTGGCTGAGGACACAAAGCAACACGGCCGCAAGGTCGCGTTGAAAGTTTTGCCGGACGAACTGACGCGCTCCGAGACTCGTTTGCGTCGTTTCAAACAAGAAGCTCGCGCTGTGCTGGCGTTGAACCATCCGAACATTCTCACCGTGTTCGAAATCGGTGAATCAACCGATCACTACTACATCGCCACGGAATACATTGAAGGTGAAACGCTGCGGCAGTGTCTCTGGCGCGAACCACTGCGACTTGACGAAGCGCTCGGCGTTGCGATTCAAGTCGCGATGGCACTCGAGGCGGCGCACAACGCGGGCATCGTGCATCGCGACATCAAGCCGGAAAACATCATGTTGCGGCAGGATCGCTTCGTTCGCGACCGCTTCGTAAAGGTGCTGGATTTTGGTCTGGCAAAACTCACGGATCGCGAGAGTTCCTCTTCCGATCCTGACGCAGTGACGATTCCGATTTCTGAGACGACTCCCGGCCTCGTGATGGGCACGAGCGGCTACATGTCGCCGGAACAGGCGGAAGGCGAGAGCATCGACGCGCGTTCAGACATCTTCAGTCTTGGCGTGGTGATGTATGAAATGGTCGCGGGCGAGCCGCCGTTCAAAGGACGCACCGAGAGTCACACGAGAGTTTCGATCATCGATCACGAGCCTACGCCTTTGACGCAGCACGTACCGGACGTACCGCGTCAACTGGAACGCATCATCGCGAAAGCGTTGGCGAAGGACCGGCTCAAGCGATATCAAACCGTCACTGATCTGAAACTCGATCTCGAACAACTCCGAGACGAGCTTCACCTCGAATCATCGACTGGTACCGGCACGCGCCGCGAGTTTGAATCCAGAACCGAATCGAGAACGATACCGCCGGCGCCAACGCGCACCAGATCGCAGATTCAAACAGTCACCGACGCGCCGGTTCCAGTCCCGACTGACTCCGCGCACAACGGTCCCCGGAGCGGTCGCCATGCGCTCTGGATGGTCTACTCGACGCTCGGCGTTTTGCTCTGCGGCGCAATCATCGGGGCGATCGTTTACTTCACGCGACCACCGGCCGCGATCAACTCTGTCGCTGTGCTTCCGTTTGTTAACGACAGCAAAGATCCGAACGTCGAATACCTCTCGGACGGCATCACCGAAAGCATCATCAATAATCTCTCGCAACTGCCGCAGTTGAGAGTCATGTCGCGTAACGCGGCATTCAGGTTCAAGGGAACGAATCTCGATCCCGTCGACGCTGGCCGTACTCTCAATGTCGGCGCGGTTCTAACGGGCCGCCTCGTAAAGCTCAACGATCGTTTCGTTATCAAAGCTGAATTGATCAAGGTTGCCGACGGTTCACAACTTTGGGGCGACGAGTACAACAGCAGTCTGGCCGACATTTTCTCGGTCCAGGATGAAGTATCCAAAAAGATCTATCAGAGTTTGCGACTGCGTTTGAGCGGCGCGGACGAAGAGAAACTGGCGAGGCGTTACACGCACGATGCCGAGGCGTATCAGCTCTATCTCAAAGGACGTTACTTCTGGAACAAGCGTAACGAAGAGGGCTTTCGCAACGGCATCGAGTATTTCAAACGTGCCGAAGAGAAAGACCCGACTTTCGCGCTAGCGTTTTCCGGGCTCGCAGATTCTTACGCGCTGCTGTGCGACATCGGCGTGGTCCGGCCAAAAGATGAAATGCCGAAGGCCAAAGCCGCGTCGGAGAAAGCCGTCGACGCGGATCCGACGCTTGCGGAAGCTTACACGTCTCGCGCCTTCGTCAAACTCGCTTACGATTGGGATTGGCTCGGCGCGCAGAGTGACTTTCAACAGGCGCTCAAGCTCAATGCGAAGTATCCGACCGCGCATCAGTGGTACGCCTCGTACCTGATGCAGATGGGCAAGTTTAGTTTGGCGAAAGCGGAGATCGAGGAAGCGCACAAGCTCGATCCGCTTTCGCCGATCATCAGTTCCAATTCCGGTCTCTACTCCTACTACGAACACAACTACGACGACGCAATCGCGAAGTACAAGTTGACCTTGCAGAGCGATCCTGATTTTTGGGTCGCGCGGCATTACCTGGCGCTGGCTTACGTGCAGAAGGGAATGCACGAAGACGCGATTAAGGAGTTGCGATCGTTGATCAAAGCGCCGGCGAGTGGTCCAGTGCCGGACGAAGTAATCGCGAACGAAACGGAAGCGTCAGCTTCCCTCGGTTTTGCATATGGAATGGCAGGCAAACGGGCTGAGGCGCAGGAGATACTCCATAAGCTTGAAGCTTTGGCGCAGCGCCGTTACGTTACCGGGCTTTACTTCGCGATTGTTTATGCGGGCTTGAAAGACAACGATCACGCGATTGAATACCTGAACAAAGCCTACGAAGATCGCCATCCGGGTTTGGTCCTAATTCGTATCGAGCCGATGTTTGATGCTTTGCGATCCGACGAACGCTTCAAGCAGTTAGTGAAGCGCTTCGAACCAATCCCCTAAATCACTTTCAAAAGCTCTGTAAGTTCGGGCGTCAACGGGCTGTTGAACTCGACACGCTCGCCTGTTTGCGGGTGAGTGAAGGCGAGTTTTTCGGCGTGCAGAAAATGGCGCCCGAGGTTGCGGACGTGCGCGCGCAGGCGCACGTCCTGGATCGTATTGTCGCGACCGCCGCCGTAAGTCTCATCCCCCACAACCGGATGTTTTAGCCACGCAAGATGAACGCGAATCTGGTGCGTGCGGCCGGTCTTCAGTTCAACGTCGAGCAGTGTGAAGCGATCGAAATGTTGGCGGACATGAAACAACGACAGCGCGCTACGCCCGCCGCGCACGACTGCCATGCGCGTGCGGTTCGTTGGATCGCGTGCGAGCGGTTGGTCTATCTTTCCTGACTCCGCGTTCACCCGCCCATGGACGAGGGCAATGTAAGATTTGAACACGGTGCGGTCCCGAAATTGATCAGAAAGATGTTCCAACGCTGCCTCTGTTTTTGCGACGACGAGCAGCCCTGAAGTATCGCGATCCAGACGATGCACGATGCCGGCACGCACGCCCGCGCCGCTGTCGGGCAGTTGTTGAAAGTGATAGGCGAGGGCGTTCGCTAGAGTGCCACCGTGAATCCCAGCAGCGGGATGGACGACCAGACCGGCGGGTTTGTTCACGACGACGAGCGTTTCATCTTCGTAGACGATCTCGATCGGAATCGCTTCGGCCGCAAAACTGGTCGCAGCCGGCGCGATTAACTCGACTTCCAGTTCGTCGTTTTCGCGCAGTTTGTATGAGGGTTTCGCAGGCTTTCCGTTTACGAGAACGTCTTCTGATTCGATCAGGCGCTGGAGTCGCGCGCGGCTCCAGCCTTGAATCCGCGTTGCCAAATACGAATCGACCCGAACCCCGACGTCTTCCAGTGCAACGTGAAAAGTGAGTGTTTCCTGGCCGGTAGTTTCGTCACCCATTACGGCGTTCGAAATCTTTCATAAACGACACGAGCGTCTCGACACCCGCGCGCGGAAACGCGTTGTAGATCGACGCCCTGATGCCGCCTACGGAGCGATGACCCTTCAAACCGTCAAGCCCCTGCGCCGTCGCTTCAGCCGTGAACTTCTTTTCCAGTTCTTCTGACGGCAGACGAAACGTGACGTTCATCGTCGAACGGCAATCCGCATCGGCGTGGCCGCGATAGAAATCGGTCGCGTCAATCGCGTCGTAGAGCAGTTGCGCCTTCTCATCGTTCTCGCGTTCCATGCCGCTGATGCCGCCCTTGTCTTTGATCCACTTGCAGACGAGGCTGATGATGTAAATGCCCCACGTGTTTGGCGTGTTGTACAGCGAATCGTTTTCGACGTGCGTGCGGTAGTCGAGCATCGTGTGCAGCCCGTCGGGAATGCGCGACAAGAGATCGTCGCGAATGATCACGAGCGTGACGCCGCTCGGTCCCATGTTCTTCTGCGCGCCGGCATAAATCAGACCGTACTTCTCCACTGGAATCGCGCGCGACAAAATGTCAGACGACGCATCCGCGATCAAAGGAACGTCGCCGGTTTCGGGCTCGCGTTTCCACTGCACGCCTTCGATCGTTTCGTTGCTGGTGATGTGCACGTAAGCCGCGCCCGAATTGAGATTCAATTCGTCCTGTCCGGGCACACGTGTGAAACCACCGTCAGCCATCGTCGCCGCGACACTCACGTTGGCGACGCGCTTCGCTTCCTTCAAGGCTTTCTTGCCCCAACTTCCGGTGATGATGTAGTCGGCGCTGCCGTCGGCGGGCAGGAAGTTCATCGGCACCATTGAAAACTGTAAACTGGCGCCGCCTTGCAGAAACAGAATCCGGTAGTTGTCTGGAACGCTCAGCAGTTCGCGCACGCCCGACTCGGCGCGCACGTGGATCTCGTCAAACGTTTTCGAACGATGACTGATCTCCATCACCGACATGCCCACACCGGGCAAGCTCAACATGTCGCGCTGCGCCTCTTCCAAAACCGGCACCGGCAACACAGCCGGTCCGGCACTGAAGTTAAAAATCCGTTCCGTCATCTCTTCCTCCGTAACCTTGGTTCTTTCCTCGGTAACCCGGTTCTTCTCAGCGGCTTCGCTGCCGAACCTTGACTCGAAGCTATTGGGCTGTGCCCCTCGTTTTTCCTTTTGGGGCGGAGCCCGAACCGGGGGCATAGCCCGTCTGTTATGGGGACCGACGGCGAGGCGCAGCCTCGCCTCACATCCGGCGGCAGAGCCGAGAAAGACCGGCAATTGCTTGAACAGACCGTCAGTTGCTTGAACAGACCGTCAGTTGCTTGAACAGACCGTCAGTCGCTGAACAGACCGTCAGTTGCTTGAACAGACCGTCAATTGACTGAGAAGACCTTGTCTTACTCCGATCGCGATCGAAAGGCCCTGCCCACGAACTTCGTCACAAATGAACGCGGCACGAAGCGTTGGATCTCGACGGTGACCCAGTTGGCCCAACCCGAAACCACTACGCTCTTTCTGCGCGCCAGTCCACGCAATGCCGCATCGACCACTTCTTCCGGTGTTTGGACCGTACGCATCGGCGGGCGATCGATCTTCGACGCCGCGAAGAAGTCTGTATCAGTTACTCCAGGACACAACGCGAGCACGTGAATGCCGTACGGGCGATTCTCTTCCCAAAGCGCCTGCGAAAACGACAATACAAATGCTTTCGTTGCGGCGTAAGTGGCCATGAACGGCACCGCTTGAAACGAGGCCGTTGAACCCACGTTGATGATCGTTCCCTGTTGACGCTCACGCATTGGACCAAGAAACCGGTACGTCAAATCCACGAGTGCTTTGACGTTCAGATCGATCATCTCGAGTTCGCGCGCGCGGTCCTGTTGCATGAACTCGCCCATCGAGCCGAACCCGGCGTTGTTGATGAGCATATCGATCGTCACGTCGCGTTTTTCCGTTTCTTCAAAAAGCCGGTCTGCTGCGTCCTGTTCAGTCAGATCCATCACCACGTACTGCGCGCGGATGCCGCTCGTGCGCCCGATCTCGTTGCACAACGCTATCAGCTTGTCTTCAGAACGCGCGACCAGCAGAACGTTTCTACCGCGTTTCGCGAGCTTTCTGGCGAACGCTGCACCGATTCCTGAGGAGGCCCCGGTGATGAGAGTTGTGTTCATTGACTACCCAATTGAATCAGATTCAGCTCGATGATATCGCCGCTGCTGGATCGTATTTGATTCAAAATCGCGTCTGACGGCGCATTGTCGAGGTTGATGCGCGCCACGGCCGCCGCCGCGCCTTCGAAGACTATGTTCTCCATCTCCTGAACGTTGATGTGTTCCGATTTGATCGCCTCGAGCACGCTTGCCAGCACACCGGGACGATCGACGTGACGGACCACAAGCCGGTGCGTCGCCGGACTTTGTCGAGCGAGGTTGACGACGTTCGGCACCTGGCCAGTCTCTTTGAATTGCTGAACGATGCGCACGGTTTCCGCGGCGATTGCCTCCTGTGCCTGGTCCGTAGAAGCTCCAATGTGGTGCGTGCCGTAGAGTCCTTCTTCTTTAACGATCTGGTCGCTGAACTCGCCGGTCGCACTGGTCGGTTCGGTGGCGTAGACGTCGAGACCAGCACGAATGCCGCGTGTTTTCATCGCGTTGACCAAGGCTGGCTGATCGACAACTTCGCCGCGTGCGGTGTTGATGAAGTAAGCGCCCTGGCGCATCGCAGTGAAGAACTCCGAGTCGATCAGATTTCGCGTCTCGTTGTTGAGCGCGAGATGCAGACTCACGACGTCCGCTTCCGCAGCAACGGCTTTGGGCGACTCTTTGTGCGTGATGCCGAGTTCCGCCGCGCGCAACGGCGTCAGACTCCGGCTCCATGCGATCACCGGCATGCCAAACGCCCGTGCGCGCGTGATCATCTCCTGCCCGATCCTGCCGACGCCGATCAGGCCGAGCGTCCGGCCAAACAAGCCGCGTGCTTTCGAAAATTCTTTCTTGTTCCACTCGCCGCGGCGCAGTGTCACAACGTTATCGACGATTCGTCGATCGAGCGCGAGCATTAGCGCGAAGGCAAGCTCGGCGACGGCGATCGAGTTTTTGCCGGGACAATTCGAAACGTAAATGCCGCGTTTCGAAGCCGCGGCGACGGCGATCGTGTTGTAACCCGCGCCCGCGCGCACGACTAGTTTGATTGGGCCAGCAGCGAGCATCGGCTCAGTCACCTTCGTGCCTCTGACCACCAGCACGTCGGGCGCCACTTCACCGATCGCGTTCGCGAGCGCTTCGTCTTTCAGGTCGGGTTGATATGAAACTTCGCAACCGAGCGCTTGCAGACCGTCGCGGCCCGACTGTTCGAATTTATCGGCGACTAGAACTTTCATCTTTTTTAGATCGTGTGAATTAACAGCCCATCTCTTAGCTTCGGCTCAAACCACGTAGACTTCGGCGGCATGATCTCGTTTGCATCAGAAACCATCAACAGCTCCGCAACGGTTGTTGGAAACAGTGAAAACGCAACCGCTGCTTTGCCCTCGTTCACCAGACGTTCAAGCTCCTTTGTTCCGCGCAAGCCGCCAACAAAATCGATCCGCTTGTCAGTGCGAACGTCCTTGATGCCCAGCACGGGATCGAGCAATCGACCCTGAAGCACGCTGACGTCGAGCGCCGCAACAATGCCGGCCGGCAGCGTCGCAGCGGGTGACAGAGTGAGCCCGTACCACTGGCCGTCAAGATACATGCTCCAGTGGCCGCGTTCCGGCGGCTCGGGGTTCGCGTTTTCGGTGATCGTAAACTGCTGTTTCACCGCTTCGAGAAATTGTTCTTTCGACAGGCCGTTTAGATCGCGCACCACCCGGTTATACGCGAGTATCTGTACTTGTGAGTCTGGGAAGATAACCGTCAAAAAATAGTTGTAGTCTTCGTTGCCGCTGTGCGTGAAGCTCTGCTCGCGTAACTCCGCACGCGCGCGGCTGGCGCTCGCGGCGCGATGATGACCATCGGCGATGTAGAGCAAGGGAACGGAAGCGAAACTGTTGACCAGTGATTCTGTATTCGTGAGTCGCCAAATCGTGTGACGAACTCCGTCACCGGCGGTTAGGTCGAACAACGGCTCGGCAGCGATCGCCGCGGAGACTTGTTCGTCGATCTCCGGCTGCGTGCGATAGGTCAGAAACACCGGGCCGGTTTGCGCGCGCAGCATGATCATGTGGCGCGTGCGGTCGTCTTCTTTATCGCGGCGCGTGCGTTCGTGTTTGCGGATGATGTTGTTGTCGTATTCATCGATCGAGCAGACAGCGACCACACCGATCTGTTCGTGTTGGTCCATGACCAGCCGGTAGAGATAAAGACTCGCTTCGGCCTCTTTTTCCAAGGGACAAGTCGCGATCAGTCGTTCGAAATTATCGACAGCCTTGCGATAGACGGCTTCGCTGTAGATATCAGTTCCGGCGGGCAGGTCGATCTCGGGCCGCGAAACGTGTAGGAAACTCAGTGGATTTTCGGCGGCAAGAGCGCGTGCTTCTTCGGTATTGACCACGTCGTAAGGAACGCTGGCCACGGAATGAGCGCGCTCGGCCGGCGGACGCAAAGCGCGAAAGGGACGAATAACCGCCACAGATCCTCCATTAACTACGCGATGATTTATATAAAGGCTTATGTGGTTCAAGACTAGCCGTTTGGGTGTGAAAACTCAAACGAACGTGAGGTATCATCGTCGCTGGATGTCATTCGTAGACCACAAGCCGGGTTCGTTGCCACAAAGAAGCACAAAAGGCACAAAGTGCAGCCAAAATTTTTGTGCTTCTTGTGCCTCTTTGTGGCTCGCATAATCTAGACGTGCTTAGCGCGGTTACCGCAAAAACTCAGAAGATGTTTCGATTCGCAGATCGCGCCGCGCGAAAAGTTGTTTCGCGGCCGGGTGAGGCGTTGTTGTTGTGCCGGATGGCCTGGTGGGTGACTGTGCTTTCGGTGGCAGCGCGCTGGTTGTCACTGCCGCGCGCGCTCGCGATTGTGGCAGGAAGTGAAACGCGCGCGCGCGGTGTGAATGACCCGGCAGTGCAGGACCTTGTGATTCAGGAACGTCTGGCGCGGGCTATGGACCTGTTACTCTCCGCGGACGTGTTTCACTTCAAACCGATCTGCTGGAAACGCGCCGCTGTGCTTCACCGTTACCTCTCGCGTCACGGCATCAGCACCCGGATCATTTTTGGTGTGCGCAATGAATCGGACGGCAAAGTCGCCGGCCATGCATGGCTCGAAACAGCAGGTGAACCGATACTCGAAACCGCACCGCCTGATTACGTCGTCACCTATCGCTTTCCTCCAAACGAACATCTCGATCAACTCGCTCTCACGGTCGAGTAACACAATCAAAAAGGGGCACGCAAAGCGCACCCCTTCATGATTGATCCCGGCGTTACAACGAACGCTTACGGCAACGCTTCCACGTTCAGGAAGAAGCGGAAGTTGCCCGCCTGTTGAATTCCCAACAGGAAACGAACGTTGATGGACGCGCCCGGAGCGAGCGGTATACCCAGCGTAATCGTTCCAGCCGAGTAGGTGCTGTTGAAAGCGCCGCCGTTTGGTTGCGCCGGTGGTTGTTCAAGCGCTGTTCCCTGAATCGTGACGGAGCACGGCGCCGGATTCGGTGAACACGTGCCGGCATCGTTCACACCCATAACAAGGACGGACGACGACGTGCGCGTGCGCAAGTCGGCGAAGCCGGCCGGAGCAGGGAACGTGGTAATGTCGATGACTCGGAACCGCAGCCTCGTCACCGGTGCACTCGTGTTGTTGACGACACGACGGCGAATGTCGAGCGTGCCGAACGTCGAGTTGTTCGCCGGATCGGAAGTCAAGTCGCGTACGCGGTTGGGCGGAACTGTTGCACCTTTCGTTGCATCGACAAAGAGAACGCTAGTCGCCGCATTGCGATCGACCGGCGACGCGAGTCTCTCCGGGCCGGGCGCTCCTAAACGCTGACCGGCTCCCGCAGACGTTCCGTTAGTGTCTACAAACACAAAGTCAGCGGCGTTGTCATTCGTATCCTTCGGCGCCCCACCACTGCCTACACCACAGTTAAGCGCAGTTCCGAAGACACCGACATTGA